>Ga0209147_100053_pt1 | contig 267615 bp, 276 predicted proteins | sample AraplaCol_mLB_r2_FD_184278 | JGI IMG/M metagenome (GOLD analysis project Ga0209147, IMG submission 184278) | Arabidopsis root microbial communities from North Carolina, USA - plate scrape CL_Col_mLB_r2 (SPAdes) (version 2) | ecosystem: Host-associated > Plants > Roots > Endosphere | place: USA... | reverse complement strand
AAATTACTATAGGGAGCACTTACATCAACGTGAAGTTGGGTTCGCATTGTTGGGCTGGATGTGTTGATACAATCGGACCACCAGAGCTTTTAGCTGGTGTTGAGCCAACAATAGTCCCTCCAAATAAAGAGTTGTCAATCGTTTTTGACTATCAACAACCATCTAAGATATTTGTTAAACGGTTAGTTGATGGCCAGTGGATTGATGACCAAGTAAGAAATGGTACATTTCTTACTCCCGAGAAACCTGGAGTTTATTTCTACAGCATCTTTGCTAATTGGTTAAATAATCATGGATACACACGGGGAGACGCGGCATATGCCCTTGTAATTGAGGTTAAATAAAGGCCATTTAAAACCTGCAATAACTGTTTATCTCCGTTAGCATTTTGTTAAGCCGCATCATCGTGGAGCTTCTTCATTGCCAACAAAAATGGATACACTTGCTGAGGCACTACTGCATTGCCGAGTGCTCTACTTCTGTCCACCCCATTGGAAATCCCATTAATACTTCTGCATAGCTTGGGTTCAAATAGCAGGGATCGCTCGGCCCATTCCTCAATGCTTCCTGTGTGAATGATCCCTTGTTGTATGGGCTCCCTTTGTATCGTTTGCTTGCTGCTCACCGATAATGGCTGGCTGTCGGCGTGGGCAAGAACAAATACCCTGTCTCTTCTGTTTGCGGCTCCGACGGCTGCAGCTGGAATAATAAACAGTTCCGCAAAAGACGGGGTCAGCCAGTATAGTTTTCATAACGGATTTGGTAAACCGTACTTCCCGGAGACCGCTACAGCTACTTGGAGAAAGTTTCTGAAGCGCCACGGACTTAAACACATCCGTCTGCACGATCTTCGACATACCGCAGCTACACTACTAATCGATCTGGATTAAAGTCCGGAGCCAACGAAGATTTAACACTTAAAGCTGTACAGGAGCGACTTGGTCATACGAAGTACCAAACCACTGCTGATGTATATGCACACGTCACAAAAAGTGTAAGTAAAGAGGTGGCTTCAGCTCTCGAAAAATACGACCCAAAGAAGTCTGTTGCCAATTCGTCCCCAATCCGTCCCCAATAGGAAAAAAGCTACCTACTAAAAACGTTTAAAAATAACAAAAACCCTTGATTTCTCAAGAGTTTTCCTATGGAGCGGGTGATGGGAATCGAACCCACGCTACCAGCTTGGGAAGCTGGAGTTCTACCATTGAACTACACCCGCATATAGAAGAGCATCAACAAGCTTTTCAAATATGTAAGTATCGTGCCGTTGAAGGCTTTTGAAGCTCCGCGCTATGGAACTACTGATATTATTTTAGCATTACGGATAAACATGTCAAGAAAAAGGAATATAGCCCCCCTAAATCTCTTGTAACATCAAAAGATTAAGGTTTAATGTACGGCAGCAGCCTTGACGAGCGTCTTTTTGCTGCTGCCGATTTTTCCGATGAGTCCTTCCTCAGATCAGTCTCCGATGTTAATCCCAATTCGCTCGTTTCATTCCACCGAATCCTCTCACCTACGTAACTTCTTCAACCTCTCCGCTCGTAAAACTGACGATGGAGCTGGAAAACTTCCTTCGCGAGTTCAGGGACAGGGCCATCTATTTGCGTATCACGAATCACATCTTGGATAGGAAGATTGCGAACGCGCGATGGAGAAACCCCCAATTCCCCCAGCCATTGTGCCAGTTGTGCAGAGGAGCTGGCATATACGATCCGCCCCAAGCCTACCCAACCATGGGCCGCAGCGCACATCGGGCAATGTTCGCCTGACGTATATACGGTTGCTTTGCTTCTTTCTTCAGCAGACATGTTCTCGGCTGCCCAACGCGCCAGCGCAAATTCTGGGTGCTGGGTATGGTCGCCTCCCGCTACATGGTTGTGGTCTTCCGCCAGCACATCTCCGTTAGCGGAAACTAGGACGGATCCGAATGGCTCGTCGCCCACTTCCAGAGCAGCCTTTGCCAGTTCAATACAGCGTTGCAGATGTTTCAGATCTGTATCATTGATCATGATTGATTCCCCCTTTTGCGCGTAGAGAAACTTTTTTGAGTGGTTTGATTTCCTTGCATTTATACGGAGCCTGCGACAATATCGCCTGCAAACATCGTAGCGACTCGTTTCGATCGTCTTGCAATGGTTTCGGCAGAACATGATGCCTCCACGAACACGATATTGGCTTCGTCGCCCACTTTGGGCCAAATTTGTTCTCCCTTTTCATTAAGCGGGGTATTGCCACCGGTAATAAAATAGAGTGTTTGTGCCAACGACCGTTCATCCACCCACCTGTTAAATTCCGCCAGTCGACCAGCACGTTCCAGTATATCTCCATTGCCAAAGGGCGACCAGACATCAAAAATGTTATCGCATCCAACAGCCACGGCTACCCCTTTGTTGTGCAATAAGCCGACAGGAGGAAACTTTCGATTGATTGGCACACTCGTAATAATGGAGATGCCCGAATCAGCCAAGAGCTCCCCCATTCCTTCTGCTTGAGACGAAGGGATATCGCCAAGTGCGAATGCATGGCTAATGGCAACTTTACCTTGAAGACCGGCTTCTTTGGATAACTGAGCCAATCTTTGCATGGTGGAAATGCCGATAGCGTCTGCATCATGCAAGTGCAAGTCGATTCCGGCACCGCCTTCAACGGCGAGCTCAACCATCTCCTGCAAAGAAGCTTCGATATCTCCATCCACAGTAGCAGGATCTACACCGCCTACCAGGCTTGCCCCTTGGCGGAGAGCTTCTCTCACTAATTCTTTGGCCTTCGAACGTAATAAACCATGTTGCGGAAAAGCAACGATCTCGTAGGATAGTTTTCCTTCGAACGTCTGCAAGGCTCGCTGGACTTCCTCCAAATTTTTCAATCCAACCTCTGGATAAAGGTCTACATGGGTACGTACATGAGTCACCCCGGACTCCAAAAAGATTTCGAGCAGTTTTTCCGCTCGTTCTTGCGTAGAGGTCTGCAAAGAAGGAAGCACTTTTTTCTCGATCTCAAACCTCTCGAAAATATGATCGACAGGAGTTACCGCCTGCCAGCGATCGCCGAGCAAGGTTTTATCCAAATGGCAATGCTTTTCGATGAATGAGGGAAGGACCAACAACTGTTTCACGTCTTTTTTCGGTAAATCGTCTGTAATCGTTTCATCGGAAGCTACAATCTTGGCAATTTTTCCATCCTGGATCAAGAGATGAAAACATCCTGTCTCGGTACCTGTAATTACCCCACTATCCTTCTGAAAGCCCGTTTCCAACAAGGCATTGGTTAACCAAAATGCAGAATTCATAGTAGCCATCCTTTCTCTTTTACATAAGTCAGCGTATGACAGCCAGCTAGTATGACAACACTTAACGTCATGAAGAGACGGTCCATCATTTATGCCTCCTTCATTGTCCTCTACCAATATGCTAACATGAAGATATCTAAACGAAAAATATATAAAAAATTAGATTTGCTAAGGTTTTTCATATAGGACAAGGAGTGTTTGGGGCGATGGACATCAGGCAACTGTGCTATTTTATCGCGATTGTGGAAGAACGGAGCATTTCAGCTGCTGCGAAACGACTCCATCTCTCTCAACCGCCATTAAGCCAACAATTGAAAGCAATGGAAGAAGAACTCGGCTCGAGATTGGTAGAGAGAAGTGGCAAGCAATTAGAAGTCACGGAAGCAGGAAAAGCGTTATATAAGTATGCATTGCAAATAGATCAATTAATGGAAGAAGCCAAAATGGAAGTGAAGGAAGTTGGGAACGGGGTGAACGGTAGGTTGACGATCGGCGTGAACACATTTTCGGTTGCCGATCTGCCAGATATTCTGCACCAATTTCAAAAACAATATCCGAAGGTGACGTATAAAATACAGCAGAACGAATCTGCTCATCTTTGTCAATTGGTAAGGGAACGGGGAATCGAGTTGGCGTTTATTCGCCTGCCTCTTGAGCTGGATGATTTTTCAGTGCTGCACCTGTATGCCGAACCCTTTTACTGGATTACGTCCGAGAAAAAGCAGGGGTTTGGTCATGAAGTATCGCTTGCAGACATTCAAAATGAACCCCTCCTTTTGCCAAGTACACAGGGATTAGGTGTGCATTATTTGATTTTGGAGGCATTTTCCCGATTCCATCTGCATCCCAACATTATCGGTGAATGTTCTGACATTCCCCTGTTGATGGATTTAGTTTCCTCTGACTTTTGTACGTCGATCGTTCCGGAAACCCTGCTGAAACGGCCTAAAGGATATGCCATGCATGTCCATAAAATTGCCGGGACAACGGAAATGTCTGCCCCGGTAGGACTCATATGGCTGAAAAATCATCGTCTATCAAACACTGCTCAACATTTTATTGAGCTCTTTAAATAGCAAATCTAGCCCTAATCGTCGCTTCCATCGAAGGACTCCGGGTCATAGATTCGCTCAGTGGTACACGCATCGTTTTCTATTCCTTTTTTGAATCTCTATATACGTTGCTGCAAAATGGTGACAACAAAAAAAGTTCTTCAGGAGCTCGTCCCAAAGAACTATATCATTGTACAATGGTGCCGGTGAAGGGACTTGAACCCCCACGGTTTCCCTCACGATTTTGAGTCGCGCGCGTCTGCCATTCCGCCACACCGGCATAAAAATTTGTAAAAATATCATAGCATCTTTCTAGCTAAAATGCAATGAAAAAAGTGGTGCCGGCGATAGGAATTGAACCCACAACCCCCTGATTACAAGTCAGGTGCTCTACCAATTGAGCTACACCGGCATGGTAACGTCGTCCTTTTTGCACTCTTTGTGAACCAGGAGCGACGTTTATTAATTTAACATGAACAACAATTGACGTCAATACTTTTTCTAGTCATTTTTTGTATTGGAGAAGATTTCTTCTGCCCATTCCTGGAAGATAGCCAATGCTTGCTCTACTTCTGGAAAGATCCGCTCCTCTTCACATTCGAAATCGGGAAAATCCGTAATGCGATTTTTACGAATTCGCACTCCATCCTTTTCACAGCGAATATCCAGAAAATACGGGACCGATTCATCGATACCGAAGCGATTCTCAAGAAACTCGTAGGATCTTACCCATTCTAGGATGCGAATTTCTGACGGTTTCAGACGCAGGACCTGCTCCAATGACATGATTGTTTCATTTCCGTAATAATGCATGGATCTCAGCCTTTCTATGCAAAGCGGTTGTGACCGTACTTCACAGCAACAGGCGGGCATACAACCCGCCTGGCTTCGTGTCTGTTACTTAAAGGGAAGAAAGCAGCTCTCTTAGTTCTTTTACAATTACAGCCTGATAGCCAGTGCCTTCCCCGTATTGCTGCAGCATTTGCTCGCGCGCTACCTTGATTTTCTCGTCGTAGTCTGGCGCATTGCGATCCGGGTTTTGCTGTTTGAAAGCAATCATGACTTCCTGTACGTGTTTGGGACGAGGTCCCCAAGTCCCCAGTACATGTCCGCCTGTATCTGCAAAAATGACCACTGGAATGGCACGGCCGCCCATCGTGAGGAATTCATCCATGAGATCGAGATGATCTTCCATGATCATGATCTCGGTCGGGATTTGTGTCGGTTCCAGTACATTCAGCACGACCGGGACGTTGCGCACGACATCTCCACACCACTCTGCAGCCAAGATTAGGCAACGTAGGTCATCTCGATGCTGCAAAGAAGCAAAAAACGTCTGGTCCTCTTCGCTCGGCCAAGAAAAAGCCTGTGCCCAATTTTCGAACGCTTCCTTGTTTTTGTTCATTCCCTCTACGAATGATTGCGGCTTGATTCCAGTCCGAAATTTATGTGCGACATTGACTGCCATCTGCTTCTCCTCCAGTATCTTTTTTTCTCCCTCTTCCACGAGCAGTGGACAAATTCCTCTATTCATCTACACTTCGCGTGGCCACTATTCCTTTTTCTCAGCCTGATTCCCTGACTGATCTTCCTGTTTCGCTAATTCCATCATTTTTTGCAGTAAAATGTGCTGGGGCATATGCATCAATCGCTCCAATGGCACATTCAAAGCCTCCGCCAGCTTGACTGCAGTCTCCGGCGAGATTTGCAAGGGTCGCATACGATCAGCTCCTTTCCCATTCTTTCAGTATAATACAGGGAAAATTGGCAATCCAGTTTGCAAAAAAAATAATCCCTCCGCAAAGAAGGGATTATCATGATTCACTCATCCGATCATTTGGTTGCAGTGGTTTTTTTGGTAAGGATACATGGAACTCCAAAACCGATTGCTCCGGGCTCTGACATCTTTTCCAAATAAGCCAACCCGCGAGAACACTGCTGTTTACATACCTGACAGGTTTGGGATGTCACGAGTTTCAGATTCACCTGATTCGGATGATTTCGTTTATCCTTTTTGATTTTCTTCCCCCTGGCCACGCGTCATCCCCCCCATAGCCCTGAACTCAATCCAGTCTATGTAGGAGATCGACCACGTACCTTAGGCAAGAATACAAAAAATAGCAGCGGAGCTTGAAATGGGCATCAAGAGTCGGCCAAGAGTTTTTGCAGCTCCTTCTCCAGCGTCGCTGCATCAATCATCCCGATTATTTTTTTGCGGACAATCCCATCGCGGTCAATGAGATACGTGGTCGGGAAAGCCATGATTTTATACTGATTGGATACGTTACCTGTCACGTCCATCGGAATCGGAAAGGTCAGTTTATACGATTGGACGAACTGCATGGCTGCTTCCGGGTTGTCATTGCTTGTCACATTGATCCCGTATAGATCCACTTTCTTCCCATACATCTCGTACACTTTTTGCAGATCTGGAGCTTCCATTTTACATGGTCCGCACCAGGAGGCCCAAAAATTGAGCATCAAGGGCTTCTCGCGTTTTCCTGCTACCTGATAGGGCTGGTTGTTTAGTCCCGTCAGCGTAAAATGGGGGGCCTGATAGCCTACTTCCGGTTTTTGTTCCTGAGCCATGACCGTTACGCTCTGAGGCTGTCCGACAATAACGTAGCCAAGCCCCACAGCAAGCAGCATGGCCAATACCAGTCTTTTCATCTAATCCCTCAGCTTTCTCGGTTAGAATCCGGTAAAGCCCCCGTAAAGTTGAATCAAGACCCGCGTGATGTCCGTCAGCTTGTTCGTATACAAGAGCACACCGAACACGATCATGATAACCCCTCCAGCCTTCATGAAACGATCCGAATACTTGACGATCGCACTCACTTTGCTGATGAAGAAGGTCATGATGAAAAAAGGAATAGCGAAACCCAAGGTGTATGCCAATGTATATGACAAGGCGAGAGACGGTTGGGATACACCCATCACGATGATTCCTGAGAGAATGGGGCCGACACATGGTGTCCATCCGGCTGCATACGTCATGCCTACCAATATAGACCCAGTATACCCCAAGGGACGGGATTTTAAATCGACCTTCCAGGTGCGCATCATCCAGTCCATCTTGAAGATCTGCAGCATGACCAGCCCGATAATCACTAGGAGAATGCCGCCGAGCTGCCGGATGAGATCCTGTTGGTCGACGAACAAGCTCCCGATCCAGGATGTCGATAATCCAAGTGCAATAAAGATGATAGAAAATCCGACCATGAAAAATAAGGTATGGAGCAATGCCTGTTTTTGGAAGACGGCCTTGCCCTTCTTTACTTCATCCACTGTGATTCCAGTTATGTAGGAGAGAAAGGATGGGTAAAGCGGCAGGCAGCAAGGCGATATGAACGAGAGAAAACCGGCGCCAAAGGCTAGAAGGATAGTGATTTCGCCACTCATAGTTACCTCCACTTAACGTTGCTTGTAGTATCTATTGTAACGAATCTTTCCAGAAGCCAAAAGTAATCCGTGCACTTTGTCTTAAATACGTGACATTTAAGACAACATAATTTTTGTTATGTAAACTAACTTAGGGTTTGATCAAACAAAAAAAGAGACGGATTGCTCCGTCTCTTTCGTCATGCCTATATCCACTTTATTGGTTCTGAATGCTTACCTTGCTTCCATCATGCAGGAGCGTCTGTCCTTTGACGACGACCTTATCCCCATTGCTCAGACCAGAGGTGATCTCAATCTGGTCGCTGGAGCCTTTTCCGGTCGTAACTTCAATTTGCTTCACGACGTCGCCTTCCAGCTTGAACACGTATTGTTTTCCGCTGCGATCGAATACAGCCGCGCGAGAAACAACCAGACTGGAACCACCATCCACACCGGCAGATGGGAAAGTGACGGTAACAACCATATCCGATTTCAATTCATTCTTCTCATTCGGAATGGTGACTTCGACTGGATAAGCCTTCATCTGCTGATCCATTACTGGACTCACGGCTGTGACCTTCGCATCCAGTGATTGCCCGGTAGACTGCACATGTACCTTAACCGGTGTTCCGACCGTTACTTTTGTAATGTCTGCTTCGGACAGATTTGCTTTTACAATCAGCGATCTGGTATTGACGAGTACCACTACAGGCTGTTGACCGGCCATCTGACCCACTGCACCGTTGACGCTAGAGACAAATCCGTCGATCGGAGCCGTGACAGTCGCATTCGCCAGCTGTTCTTTAGCGTTTTGCAAAGCAACTGCCGCTTGCTGGACAGATGCCTCAGAGACTTGAAGTCCTGTCATTTTCTGTGCCGCTTGCAAATTTTGCTGAGCATTGTCATAACTCGTTTGCGCGTTCGTCAATTGGCTATTTGCCTGCTCCATCTGCTGGGAAGAGATCGCTCCTTGTGAAAAGAGGTTCTGCATCCGTTGTTGATTGAGTTTCGCCTCGTTCAGAGCAGATTCTGCCTGTTTCAAACCGTTCTTCGCTTGAACAAGTCCTTGATCTGAACTGTTTCCTGTTTGGTTCAGATTTGCCTTTGCTACAGCATAGGAGGCCTCTGCCTGATGGACGCCATTGATCAAATCCTGCTCATCCAATTTGAACAATACTTGCCCTTTCGTCACATGCTGACCCAGCTTGACAGGTAGGGATATAATTTTGCCGCCACCTTTTGGCATGATCTGAACTTCTTCGACCGGTGCCAGCTTCGCGGTAATGCCGGAGTCAGATTCTACTGTACCTGTCTTAACCTCATCGATTTGTACAGGGGTGACGGATTCTGTCTTTTCTTCGTTCTGTGTGGTCGATTCCGGTTCTGGAGCCGAGCACGCACTAACCACCAATGATATGGCCAATAGAGCCAATATGAGAGGTTTTTTACTTCTATTCATAATGTCCCTCCTTCTCCTTGCGCACCTTACGATTCCAAAGCCGGAACGGTTTTTTGCTGTTTTTTCTGCAGTTTCTTTTGTTGCCTTTTCAGGCGTTTTTCTTTGCGTTTTCTTCCCCTGTCATGGAACCATGAAGCGACTACAGGGACCAGCACGAGTGTAATCAGGGTCGAGAAGCTAAGACCAAAAATAACGGTAATGGCCATTGGTGCCTGGGTCTCTGTACCGGAACCGCCGGCAAAAGCGAGTGGTCCAATCGCCAAAATTGTCGTCAGTGTGGTCATCAGGATCGGACGCAGACGAACCGGAGCAGCATGCAGTAAGGCTTCTGTCATCTCCCAGCCTTTCGCACGCAGCTGATTGACATAGTCGATCATGACGATGGCGTTGTTCACAACGAGACCGATCAGAAGAATGTAGCCAATAAACACGGATACGCTGATTGGGGTGCCCGTCACGAGCAAACCGAGCAAAACGCCGGAAATAGTCGGCGGAACCGAGAACATGATAATGAATGGACTGTATAAGGATTCAAACTGTGCAGCCATTACCATGTAAAGCAATACGACAGACAAGAGTACTGCTAGCCCCAAGCTGGCGAAGGATTCCATCATATCCTCACTTTGTCCGCCAAAATCAATCTTATATCCGTCAGGAAGGTTCAGATTTGCCAGTTTCGCTTGAATTTCCGTACTGACCGAATTCAAGTCTCTGCCTTCCAGATCACTTGTAATGCTCACTTGTCGAGTCAGGTTGGTCCGGTTAATCGATACCGGGATATCTACCTTGCTGATAGTAGCCACGGATGACAGAGCGATTTGCGCTCCGCCTGGTGCAGAGATCCGCAAGTTGTTCAGGTAATTGATGTCCTCCTGGTATTCTTCAGGAAGCTTCAATTTGACATTAATTTCGTCATCACCCGTACGGTATTTCGTCACGGTTTGTCCCTGGAAGGACGTGCGAACACTGGACAGGACTTGACCTGTTGTCAATCCGTACAAACTTGCTTTTTGCGCATCTACCTTCACTTCAAACTCTTTGAGTGATGCTTGCAAGCTTGTCGCGACGTTGGTCGTTCCTGGAATGGTTTCAATTTCACCTTTGATGATGTCACTGATGTCACGTAGTACATCTAGATCGTCACCCGACAGGTTTACCTGGATAGGAGAACCGGTCGACATCGATTGGCTTGCGCTGACCGTAATTTCAGGACCCGCGATATTTTGCAGTTTTTGACGCATTTCAATTGCAACATCGTCAGAAGAACGCTGCCTTTTCGTCACATCGACGAGCGTAAGCGTCACGCTTGCCATATGCGAGGAAAGTGAGCTCGCCAACGGAGAACCGCTGCTGCCGATGGAGGTAGAGACAATATCCTTCTCCGGGACTGTGTTTACAATCTCTTCCACTTGCTTGGCAACTTTCTCTGTCTCGGCCAGAACTGTACCATTCGGCATCTTAATGGAAATATTGATTTGGCCCTCGTCCATCGATGGGATGAATTCGGCCCCAATCATAGGTGTCAGGGCAAGAGATCCCACCATCAGAACTACAGAGGAAATCATGACTGTTTTCCGATGGCCCAACGCCCATTTCAGCAAGCCGCGGTAAACTCTTTCCAATTTTTTGAATCCAATGTTGAACCAGACGACAGGGTTGATGCCCCGGTAATTTTTTGTTTCGCCATGATCCGGCACTTTCTTCAGGATTCGCGAGCTTAACATCGGTACCAGCAAGAGGGAGAAGACCAATGCCGCAATATGCGAATACACGACGGTTAAAGCAAGTGGTCCGAACAATTCGGCGGCAATTCCCTCGGTCATCGCGATTGGCAAGAATACGCAAATCTGTGCCAGCGCGGATGCCATAACCGCGGTACCTACTTCTTTAGAACCGATTAAAGCGGCTTCCATCATGCCTTTTCCTTGTTCCCTCTGACGGAAAATATTTTCCAGCATAACGACCGCAAAGTCAATCAATGATCCCAAACCGAGTGTCAAACCAGACAGGGAAATCAAGTTGATCGTCTGTCCTGTCATGTACATCAGCAGGAACGTCGCCACGATGGAGACCGGGAGAACGATCACCGCAACCAGCATCGACTGCAGGCTGCCAAGGAAGAAGAACAACAGGATCATCCCGATCCCGCCACCTAGCAAAGCATGCTCTGCCGTGGTGTAGATCGAATCTTTGATATAGGTGGAGTTATCCATTGTCGTGATGACTTCGATATTCTCCGGAAGATCTTTCTTGACCTTCTCCATTTCTTTCTTGACTGCATCCGCTACCTCAATCGTGTTACCGCCGGATGCTTTGATAATAGAAATTCCCAGACTAGGCTTACCATTTACATAACTGATCTGGCTGACTGGCTCACGTGTGTCAAGAACCTGTGCGATATCGCTCAAACGAAGCGTATTGCCTCCGATATTGATCGGAGTCAGCGCGATTTGCTCTACGTTGTCAAATTCACCTTGTACGCGGATGCTCAATTTTTCGTCACCCTCGCGCACAATACCGCCGGAACCTGACAGGTTGTTTGCACTTAAGGCCTGTGACAATTGATCCAATGTCAGTCCGTAGGCGGACAACTTGGCTGGATCTACGACGATATCGATCACGCGGCTTTGGCCACCGCTGAGTGAAGCCGACGCTACCCCGTCAATACGCTCCAGACGGGATTGAATCAAATCTTCTGCCAAATCCTTCAATTTGTTTGGGTCATCTTCTCCCGTAACAGCAAAGCTGATGATTGGCATGCTGTTAGGGTCAATCCGCAGAACACGCGGCGATCTGGCGGAATCAGGCAATGCTCCTCGGACCTGATCCACTTTTTCCCGCATGTCTAGTGTTGCCATATCCAGATCGGTACCCCACTTGAACATCAGGATAACCTGTGAAGCTCCTTCGATGGATACGGATTGAATTTTGTCCAGATTCGCTACGGTACCAAGTGCGTTTTCAATCGGCTTGGTGACCAGCTTCTCTACCTCGCTTGGGGAAGCGCCGTCTACGGAGGTTACCACGACAGCTACCGGAAAGTTCAATTCCGGCATTAAGTCAATCGCCAAGCGTGGAAGCGATACGAAGCCAAAAATCATCATTGCCACCGTCAGCATGATCATCAGGACGGGGCGTCTAATCGATAATTCGGACACATTCACTACCACTCACCTCTTCCCAATCAGCTTGATGCTTAGATGCTTGTTGCTTGTAATGAAAATGGCATGTGTCGCAAGAAGAGTATGTACCAGCGTGAGAGTCCCGATCCCTTCTCTTCCCGAACCTAAACACATTACCATTCATCAACCCCATGTACACAAAAAAAGACACGCCTGCGACGTAAAGACGCAGACTCGTAAGGCCACATCCCGCCCATTTGACGAAAATAATCAAACGATAACCAGAGATGGGGTTCTTCTTTTCCTTCTTCATTCTAACGATCAGTCCGGAAAGTGAAATCTATCACATGGCTGTATCTTTACGTCCGGTATCTATCTGGAGATAGATGACACCCCATGCTAGAATGAAATTGGGTGTATAATACAGCGAAAGAAAGTAGGAAATCTCTTTGCTGAAGGGGATCAAAGAAGCTCTTCATAAACGAATTCTGATCATTTGGTTCACCGTTTTGATCGTATTAGCCTTGCTTCCCGAATCTTTTATGAGAGAAACGCCGCTCCAATTTTCTATTACGATTGTCCTATTTATAAGTTACATTTTTTTGTTCTGGTTGCCGAAAAAAAATTGGAAATCGCATTGGAACGAGCTAATTGCGGTTGCCATCGGTATTTTCTCCCTCTTAAAAGGACTCCTGGTCGGTGGGGAAGCATACGGAATGATGATGCCGCTCGCCGTCTTCATCGGCTATTATATCGGCACCAAGCGCTCGCTTCTGTATGTCACCTTCTTCGCTCTGCTTGCGACCTTGTTGCTGATCTTCGACGAAAAGTCCGGGTTACAGCACATCGTTCCCTTTATCCTCACCTACAGTGGGTGTTATATCGGCTCCAGAGGCTACCGCATTCAGAACGAGGCTTATGAAGCAAGCCAGTTGCATGTGCAGGAGCTTCAAAAAGCGCACGTCGAATTGCAGGAGGCGCATGGGCAACTGCAAGAAGCTGCCATCGACACCATGCAGATCGCGGTTCTCGAAGAGCGCACACGCATAGCGCGAGATATACATGATGCCTTGGGACACAGCCTGACTTCGTTAATCGTCCAGCTACACGCGCTCAAGTACATGCTGCATGATGGCCCTCCACACGCACAGGAAGCGGTCCACAACATGCTTGGTGTAGCCAAACAGAGCCTAGAAGATATTCGTTCGTCTGTTCATACACTGGCGAGCGACAGCACATGGCTAGGTCTGAATCCTTTGCGTGCCCTGGTCTCTCAGGTGGAAAAACATACCGGACTGAAGGTAGACATCACAACCAACGAACTGGATACTCCACTTCCGCAGCAAATTACCATTTCGTTGTACCGGATCCTGCAGGAAGCAATCACCAACACTCTGCGACACTCGGATGCCAAGCACTTGCAGGTGAACGTCAAGATGCTGGACCACGCTATCCATCTTTGTGTCATGGACGACGGCTCCATCTCGCGGGATAAAGAAGTCCGACCAGGTTTCGGTTTGACTGGCATTCAAGAAAGAATCGAAACGTTGAATGGAACACTTTCCTATTTTATCCGTGAACCCCATGGATTTCAATTAGAAGTGACAATTCCGACCAATAATAGGGAAAATCCACCTGGAGAGGAGCAAAATGCGAATGGGCGAACCAAATATTCCTTCTAAGATAAAGGTCATTTTAGTTGATGACCAGAATATGATCCGCCAAGGCTTGGGATACGTGATTCAAATGCAGCCGGACATGGAAGTCATCGGCGAGGCTTCTGACGGTGTGGAAGCTGTCGAGCTGGTCTCCTCCCTCTCTCCAGATGTAGTCTTGATGGACGTACAGATGCCAAAGAAGTCCGGCATCCAGGCTACCAAAGAAATCGTCGCGATGCACCCGGAGATCAAGGTTTTGATTCTGACAACCTTCGATAATCATAACTACGTCGTGGAGGGGATTCGTGCAGGAGCTGTTGGGTATATGCTCAAGGATGCCGATTCTCAGGAGATGCTTGATTTGATCCGGCGCGCCAATCAGGGTGAAGCCCTCTTCCATACAGTTACCGCTGCGAAAGCACTAGCAGAGGTCCTGCACTCGCAGAGCAAACACCCGGAAGGCAGCGTCGATCAGTCCTTTTTGCTGGATGATCTGACAGAACGGGAACTCGACGTTCTGCAACAGATTGCATATGGCTTTCGCAATGATCAAATTGCGCAAAACTTGTATATTTCAGAAGGAACTGTCAAGACGCATGTCCATCGCATCTTGCACAAGATGGGTGTAGAAGACCGGACCCAAGCAGTGGCAAAAGCGCTGCGCCATCGCCTCGTCAAGTAGTGTTGGGAATAGAGAAATCGCCCTTTTTGCTGATGGAATTCCTGCCATCGAAGACAAAATGTGGCGATTTCTTTCTCTGTCTGCAATATCATTTTCTAGTGATACAACGGAAGTCTCACTTCAAATCGGGCACCACCCAGACGTGCGGAATTGTCAGCCGAGATCCTCCCGCCATGATCAGCGATGATTCGCTGCGTCATCGATAATCCCAGGCCTGTACCTTCTGCTTTGGTGGTATAAAATGGAATAAACAGATTCTTTTTGATCTCCTCTGATAGACCAGGCCCATCATCTTCGATTGTGAAAATAACATACTTTCCCAACTCACGCACTTGGATCAGTATTACCTGCCCCCCGGAGTGAATGGCCTCCAGAGCATTTTTTAGAAGATTGAGAAAAACCTGTTTAATTCGAGCTGGATGCCCTTTTACTTGCCAATTTCCTTTTGGCGCCTCCACTTCCAGACGGATTCCTCGGCGATTGGCTTCTGGTTCCAGCAAGCGCACGACACTATACAGCTCGTCCATCACAGCAAAGGGTTCGGAGACAAAATGGCTGTCGCGGTAACGAGCCAAGACAAGCACGTCGTTTAATAATTCGTTAATCCGCTCTACTTCCATCAGAATGACGGAATAGTACGAGTCCCGGAACCGATGATCCTCCTGTTCACGCAACAGTTGTATAAACCCTTTGATTGATGTCAAGGGATTGCGAATCTCATGGGCCATGCCTGCAGCCAACTGGCCTACCGAGGCAAGGGCCTCACTTCTCGTCAATTCTTCCTCGTTTTGTTGATAGTCCGCGAGATTTCTTACGACCGCTATCGCCCCGTACAAGCGATCTTCATAATCGATCGTGCACGTGCTAATCGTCAGCCATTTTCCTCGATACTCCATCAGGTAATGACCGGTCTCTCCGCGCTCAATCACCCATTGAATATAACGTTCATTTTCATCCAACCGTATGGCCTCATCAACGTTTCTTCCCCTGATCTTATCTCGGTCAACTCCAAACATTTGCGCAAACAAGGGGTTCATTTCCAAGATGTTCATGCGATGATCAATCATCAGGACCGCCATCTCGTTTGACTGCATGATCAACTGGACAACTCCATGCAGGATCAAATCCGCTGGTGATTTCTCACTTGTGAGCAGCTCGGAAGACTTGTACGATTCTGTGGTCACTTGGAAGCGTGACTGAGGGAATAATACTAGAATGCGATGCAACAGGTGGTCGAAAATTTCATATAAGGAGAGTCGGATGTTCGCATACCGCACATAATCTTCCGGGGTCGCTGCCAGTTGGTTCGCATGCTTCTGCAATTGTTCCATCACTACGTCCCTGCATACACGTAACGGTTCGATATAGAACAGGATTGGAGTATCCTTCAAGCCATAAATGCTGATTAAGCGAAACACTTGTCGTTCCAACGTGTTGTGCTTCCCGGTTTCCAGTGCTTCAATCAAGCATTTGATCAATGTAGCGAAACTTGATTCGAACCTGCTTCTCCCCTCTATTTGATAGAGAGAAAAAAGAGGGCGTCGGGACAGAATGTGCAGAGACATTGCCGCCATATCAGGGACCATCTTCATGAGATCCAACCATATACGCTTATTCAAAATCTCCGGCTCCTTTGTCATGATTCATTCTTCCCAGTTACCATACAGAATTTTCTATCACTTTTATGTATACCCTTAATATTGCGCGAAAATTAGGCCAATGTAAAGTGGCGTGATTTTTTGTCTGGATCAAAAATCACGCCAACTTCCATTACTTAAGCATTCGCAAACGCTTTTACTAGATAATTGCGCAGATCGGACTTCACCGGACTATTCGGGTTCGTGCCAGTGTGAGCCCGCTTGAATGCTTCGCTCTCCGTCCAGTTGCGAAAATCCTGTTCACTATTCCACTTGGTGAACACGATGTATTCGTCGCCCTCGGCTGGAGCAAGGAACAATAACTCCTGGAACCCCGGTATGCCCTTCATTCGCTCGCCTCCCTGCGCGAATGCGCCTTCCAGATGGGACTGATAATCTGCTGGAACTACTAACCGATTCATGGAGACATACATCTGCGACACTTCCCTTTTCATAAAGTTTACCAGTCTAGTATACAACCAATCCTTGAAAAAACAAAAACCGGCGACGCTATGTATCGCGCCTCCGGTTGGTTTGTTGTTCCAGCATAATATCGAGCAGCAGAATGTCCTGCAGAGGTTCCTTTGGATCTGTCGTGAGCAGGGCTGAGACAGCAGCCATCGCACAGCGGACAGCGTGGTACGAGTAAAAAGCATCTCTTTCTGCATCATTGAACAAAGATAGATCGGATCGCTCCTGGACGGGATAGGGAAAATCGGTCTCGACACCAGCGCGATCCAAAACAATCAACGCCTGCTTGATGGCGACGAGGGCCGCACTTACACTGATGCCGTATTCGATCCTAAGTTCATCCCAGACCTGAAATGCGGAGCGCTCCACTCTCTCTTGATTCGGCCGGGTAATAATGCCTGATTTGCGGCCTTCTTTGAGCAGCCAGTCTACGTAAATGTCATTTCGAGGCGGATATGCGTAGACCTGCAGCTTCAATTCCAGCTCGGTTGGATGGTCCTTAGCAAATCGGGCATGGGACAATGACATCTCGTATCGCCTGGAAGGGTGCCCCGGCACTGTGACAAAAACGGTGTCCTGCCGAATCGCCGCGATTTGCAGCTTGGTATGGGCAGGGATTCTTCCCTGTGGTGCTTTATCTCTTCGGATATTCCCTGGTATTAGTTCCGAACCAAATTGATGGTATTCGAGCGGAGAATCGATCCAGGGAATCGGCTCCCGAAGTATGATTTCATACAAACCGTTAAACGTCACCCATTCACCTGTGCGACGCTGACAGCGAATTAAGACGGAGTGGCGCTCCTCTTCCGGGGATACCTCCACTTCTGTTTCATCTGCCTTCGGGTGCAATCGCTTATGCTCAATCAAGGAGCTATCGTTCAAAGACAAACGTTCCAGCAACTCACGCTTGCTGACCCACTCGTATCCAATTCGATAGATCCGGTTTTTCATAGTCTCCACCACCTTTGATGCCTCATTCCATATACCGTGAACATACTTTATCGTACCATATGTATATATGGACCTGTCAGTGCTAGACGGCACTTACAATCCGCACGAACGAGGATGCCGCTTCCCGAGGCGATCCCGCACGGCTGATGGCACTGATGACGGCTACTCCGTCGGCACCTGCACGAATGATCTGCGATGCATTGTCAAGTGTAATCCCGCCGATGCCTACGATCGGCAATTCCGCACCGACCGCTTCCCGGATTTCTTGCAGGCCTGCTGGACCTATCGGTTCCCCTGCGTCTGCTTTCGAATTCGTGGCGAACATCGCTCCAACACCAAGGCAATCCGCGCCACCTGCTTGCGCTGCCAAAGCTTCCTCCACATTACCTGCGGAAATCCCTATGTACATACTCTCACCGACCAATGCACGAACATCAGCCAAGGTCATATCATCTTGGCCCACATGGATACCATCCGCCTGTAGTCGAATCGCCATATCTACATCGTCATTGACGAAAAAGAGGGCATCGTACTGTGTGCACAATCGTTGCAAGGCTTTGCCCAGCTCCATACGCTCTACGTCCGTGAGCTTGCTCCCTTTATCCCGAAGCTGCAAGCTGCTAGTACCTCCACGCAGGGCCTCTTCACTGATCAGCAGTGTTTTTTCTATGGAAAAATCGCAGTCCTGTGACCCTACGACGAAGTATACACCTAGCTTTTGCCGCAGTCTTTCTTGATTTCTCATCACCTGGTCTCCTCCCATTGGTCCAATGCCTGACGATAGGCGGACGTCCTCTGTTTCACATCATCTGCCGCAGTAATACCGGACAGCACTGCGATTCCCGCACACCCTGCTTCCAATATCCTTGCCGCATTCTCGGGGGTCACACCACCGATGCCCATGACAGGCGTGCGCAATGCAGCTGTGATCTGCCTAAGTTCTTCGATACCACGCGGCGCCAGCCCCGGTTTGGAAGCACTGGAATACACATGGCCGTAAAACAAGTAATCAGCACCTTCCGCTTCCGCTGCAGTAGCTTCCGTAAAGGAGTGGACGGATCTCCCGAGCCTTTGGTGATCACGCACGACCCTTCTCGCCTCATGAATCGACAAGCTGTGGTAGGCGAGATGCGCCCCACGACAGTCTGCTGCTGCCGCTACATCTACCCGATCATTGATCAGGAGACGATCAAGCGGCATGACCTTGGACAGGGCCATGGCCCAATCCATACATTCCCGCGCAGTACGTTGCTTTTCCCTGATGTGCAGATAATCCATCCCGCTTGCGTAAGACGACTCCGCGATGCGCAACACATCCTCCAGGGATTGCCTTCCGCTGGTGACCACATGCAATTCAGGCTTTTGCCACATCGCCTCCGGCACCTCCAGACAAGGCAGTCAAACACTCCTGCAGCCAGCCCATCATGCGATCGTCTTGTTGCGGAGCTCGTGCGACCATTTCCGCGATCAATCTGCGCAGAAAAAAGGACTGCTGCAGGGAGAGCGGAAAAGTGATCGTCCGGGGTTTTTTCTCCTGTTTTTCCAGGGTATCCACTCCGGCGAGCAAAATATTCGCAATAGACTCAATCAATTCATGCAAGGATTCTGTTTCTTTCAATTCGTCATAACAGCCGTCGAATAGGCGGCATAATAGTAAAAATGCCTGTGACGACAAAGTCACCGGCAGAACATCCTGTATTGGTTCCGGCATCTTTCTTCCCTCCATCCCTAAAAACAATCTCTATTATACCATTACTGGAAAGTGAAAACCGCTGAGATTTCAGCGGTTTTTACTCGTCCCTTCATTACGGTCATTATGATGCGATTGCCGAAGGTTTGTATTCTTGTCGTTTTCATTCAGCGTTTTTCCGCGGTTTTTGCCCAAATCCTTGCTGTTGTTATTTTTGCCCACTGTGCACACCTCCTCCGACATCTCGTCATGGGATAGCGTAACCAGTTGGCCCTTGTTTACTCCAAAATTTTTGGGTTAGCCCTCTACTCGCTGCATTCTTCCCCGAACAGCATAGGCAATGCCAAATGGAATACGCCAGCCCAGCAGAAAAGCAAGCGTCACGAGGTAAGTTACTTCCGCAAATGTCCAGGTTAATGGCACTCCCATCCACCATGAACGAAGCACAAGACCGATCGGAGCTGCCAGCGTCCAGGTCAAGAAAGTGAAGAGTATGTTTTTCCAAAAGGTGGAATAACGTCTGTTTTGATAACTTTTCAACAAAAAGACCGCGATGAGCCAGGCAAGCAAAAAAGGCGCCAGCGTCTCCAGAATTCCCAGAAAAGATACGGGAAGCTGATGAATTCCTTTTCCAATATAGACGAAGAGCCAAAATGCAATCAAATCACCAGCAAGCAGCACATAGCCGGCTGGCTTGATACGATGTCCCATGTATACCCTCTTTTCTGAACGAGGTTTTTCTTTTCTCTATTGTATACATGCCCGCATCGAATCGACAATCGACATCGCTCATGATTCACCAAACAGATACAATTCCAGCTTCTTGGCGACAGCCGGCCACTCCCGATCCAAAATGCTAAACATGACAGTATCCCGCACGTATCCATCCTGGATGATCATATGATTGCGCAACACCCCTTCTCGCACACCGCCAATCCGTGCAATGGCACGTTGCGAATTCAGATTGCGTGAATCCGTCTTCAATTGAACCCGAATGCACCCTTTTTCGAAGCTATGTTTTAAAAGTAAGTATTTGCAATCTGTATTGACCCTCGTTTTCCAGAAAGACGGGGTTAGCCAGGTAGACCCGATCTCCAGACCTTTGTCATGAACGGAGATTGCCATATACCGTGTACTGCCAATAATCTCTCCGCTCTCCTTGTTAATAATGGCAAAAGGCAGCTCCGTGCCCTTACGTTCATTGTCCATCGCATTCCTGATCCAATCCTGGATGTCCGTTAGTGAACTCATTTTTTTGGACATATACGTCCAGATTTCTTCATATTTTCCAGCCTCCCAAAGCCCTTCCGCATGATGTTCCCGCAAAGGTTCAAGGCGTACGTGTTTTCCTTCCAAAATGACAGGTGACAATTGCAGCATATACCATTCTCCTCTCGACTGAGTGTTCTGCCAGATGCCTGCTGCAGAACACTTGTCTCAAATTTTTACAAGGATAAAGGGGCACACCCGACTTGTCAAGGAAAATGGTGGTATGAGCAGAACGTTCCCCCAATATACTTAACCAACTTATATTCGAGACAAACTGAGGCGGCTGTCCGAGTGTAAGAATGGAACCAGTAAAGGAGGGAAATTTATGAAAACACAAGTAGATTCGAACGGAATCGTCACCTTGACCAAGGAAGGCGAAGAGTTGATCAAAGACAGCCCCCTCTATAATGAAGGGCTTCGTCCGACAACCATGGAAGAACATACCTGGACTTCCTACAACTTCGCCAGTCTGTGGATCGGCATGTCGATCTGCTTACCGACTTACGCCATGGCGGCCGGATTGATCTCATTGGGCATGAACTGGGTTCAAGCCATTATCACCATTATTCTCGGGAACTGTATTGTCCTTATTCCCATTCTTCTCAATTCTCATGCCGGAACCAAGTTTGGCATCCCCTATCCGGTTTTTGCCCGCCTCTGGTTTGGCTCCAAAGGCGCCCACATCCCGGCCGTCGCACGCGGCTTGATCGGGGCAGGCTGGTTCGGGATCAACTGTTGGTTCGGTGGTGCTGCACTCGATACTCTCCTGATGTCTATGACCAATTGGGGAAATGTTTCGGGACATCTCTGGATTGCCTTTTTTGGATTTTGGGCGTTAAATGTATGGGTTGCTTATCGAGGTCCGGAAGCGATTCGTAAAATGGAAGCTTGGGCTGCTCCCGTTCTCATCATCATGAGCTTGGCGCTGCTCGTCTGGGCGTTGACCAAAGCAGGTGGATGGGGACCGATGCTCTCTGCACCGTCCAAGTTTACTTCCACTGCCGATTTCTTGAAGGTGTTTTTTCCTGCCCTCACCGGGGCGATTGCTTTCTGGGCAACCATGGCTCTGAATATTCCTGATTTCTGCCGTTACGCGAAAAGCCAAAAAGCTCAAATCGTCGGCCAATCCACCTCTCTGCCAACCACGATGGGCTTTTTCTCCTTCATTGGGGTAGCTGTCGCCTCCGCTACCGTCGTAATCTATGGGGAAGCTATCTGGGACCCTGCGGCAGTATTGGCTAAATTCTCTCCGTTTGCCATCTTCCTGGGTACAATCGGGATCGTGCTTGCGACTCTGACGACCAATGTCGCTGCCAATATCGTTGCACCGGCACGCGCCGTCGAAAACCTGGCACCACGTCGCCTTACTTATGAGGCAGGAGCACTGATCGCCGGCGTGGTATCCTTGCTCATGCAGCCATGGTATATATTAGAGAATTTCGGAAATTATATTTTTCTGTGGTTGGGAACGTACGGAGCCTTGCTCGGTCCGATCGACGGAATAGCCATCGCAGACTACTGGCTCGTAAGAAAAAGGCGTATCCATCTGACAGAGCTATACAAAACCAATGGAATCTATTCGTACAAGAGCGGATATAATGCACATGCACTCTGGGCCATGCTGATCGGGATTGCAATTCCATTCATCTGTAAATACATCCCGGGGTTGACGATAGTGTGGGACAATGCTTGGACCATCGGCTTGCTCATTTCGCTTTCCATCTACACATGGGTGATGAAAGGAAACGCATCGATCATATCTGCAAAACAGTATGATCAGGTGACGAACCAAGCTGCATCAGGAAAGGCTTCCTAAGCATAATCCACGTAAAAAGACTGGTCCCCCAAGCAAGGTGGGGGACCAGTTTTCACATTTACCATTAGTTACCATTTGAATTGGCGGATCGATTCTTGCAAATCTTGCGCCATATCATGCAGATCGGCGCTGGATCGAGCGATTTCGTTTACGGATTCCAGCTGCTCGTTGGCATGTACTGAAACCGTTTGTGTATGGTGAGAAGACTCTTGCGCCAAGCGATTCATTTCGTCCATGGAAGATGCGATCTGCTGGACACTCGCTGACATCTCCTCGGTCGCTGCAGACACCTCCTGGATTTGATCCGCTACTTCTTGTGAGGATGAGACGATCCGATGGAAGGCTTCTCCTGCTTCGCTCACGACTTCTGACCCTCGTTGGGCTTCGACTGTACCGTTCTTCATGACTCCTACTACCTGATTGGTCTCATGCTGGATTTCACTAATCAAACGGGCAATCTCCCTTGCTGATTCCTCCGATTGTTCTGCCAATTTTCTCACTTCATCCGCTACGACCGCAAATCCACGTCCATGCTCCCCAGCCCGAGCAGCCTCAATCGCTGCGTTCAATGCGAGCAGATTGGTTTGAGAAGCAATCCCTGTAATAACGTCGACGATTTGCCCGATCGCTTCGGACCTTGCGCCCAATTCTTGTACAAGCGCTGCCGCTTTGTTCACAGAGGATGAGATGGCTTCCATTTGCGTGACTGCAGATTGGATGAAATCATTCCCTTGCTGTGCTTCTCTCGCTGCCTGTACGGAGCTTTCGGAAACCGTACTTGCTGTATCTGCGATGCGCTGAATGGCAATAGACATTTCCTCCATGACACGGACGCTTTCTTCAGTGCGTAGCGTTTGTGTCTCGGAGAAGGAAGCAATTTGCTTCACGTTTTCGAGAGATTGTTGGGTGGTATGCGCTGATTGTTCTGCTCCAGCTGACAGTTCAGCGGATGAAGCTGCTACCTGCTCGCCCGATACTTTTACTTGTTCAATTAACGACCGCAAATTCCCCACGAGTTCATTAAAAGCGAGACCCAGTTTCCCAACTTCGTCACGCCCCGTATAGGTGGTACGTTCAACCGCGAGATTTCCGCTTGCCAGTTCCGCCAAGCGTTTAGACACGACTGTCAACGGGTTGCTGATCATACGAGAAATTCCCATGCTCAAGGTAATACCCAAAAGCAGCGCTACCGCTTCAATGATCAGCAAGAAGATGATGGATTGCTGCACATGTTCTGCACTTTGATTTTGCATCATCGCTGCTTTATCTGAGATATAGTTGGCCCATGAGAGCTGCTCTTGATTGATCCAGTCGAGGATTTTGTCAGTTGCGCGGTAATACACGTACGCCAAATCCATATTCTGCTGTTCAATCATATTCAATACTTCTATCTGATCGTTTTGATATTGGGCCAGCAAGCCCTCCAACATCTGTACTTTCTTTGCTTCCTCTTCATCAAGGGGGGAGGATTTCAGGTTTTCAAATAACTGGTTCGCATATTGGTTGCGTTCATCCAATTCATTTTTGTACTCTTTGTATTTTTCCTCTCCTGGATCCAAGATCATTTTATAGATCAATCCGTCCATTGCCTTGATTTCTTGCCGCCAGTCGTTGATCCATTTCACCGGCAACAACTGTTCCTTATACATCGTTTCCAATTGCTGTATGGAGGATTGCAAGGAGAAATAACCCATTCCTCCTACGATCACCATGAAAACAGAAAACATGATGATCAGCAGCCCCATCTTTCCCCGTGTCTGCATATTTCGAATGATGTTCATCTGTAAAGACCCTTCCTTCATTTTCAAAAATTAAGACTCTTATCTATTCCCTTCTATTTGCGAGTTGAAACAACGAAAGCCCACTTTCAACAAAAGTGGGCTTTTTTGCCTATTCTATCTTTCTATTTGGTCCACGATTGCATAATGTTAGTCCCGAATTCACCTCGAACAGACGGGCGCATGCCAGAAGTTGATCACGATCGATGCCTGTGGTCATCTGCAGTCCTTCCAGCAGATATAGCAAATCCTCCGTCGCCATGTTCCCCGATGCGCCCGGTGCATACGGACAGCCACCAAGTCCTCCTAAGGAACTATCGAACGTCGAGATTCCCATGTCCAACGCGACTAGTGTGTTGGCTAGAGCCATCCCGTACGTATCGTGAAAATGCATGGCCAGACGGTTGGCGGGAAAATGTTTTAGGAGCGCTTCCAATACATCACGGACTTGACCCGGATGAGCTACGCCGATCGTATCGCCAAGAGATACTTCTCTGACCCCCATCTCCAGCAATCTCTGTGTCACCCGAATGACAGCTTCGATCGAAACGCTGCCCTCGTCAGGACAGCCAAAGACCGTCGACACATAGCCCCGTACTGTTTTTCCTGCTGCCAATGCAGCTTGCGCAGTCTCTTCGAGTATCGGGAAAGTATCCGCCAAAGATTTATTAATGTTTCGCTGATTATGTGACTCACTGGCAGACATGAAGATCGAAACCTCATCCACGTCTGCAGCGAGTGCCCGCTCCAAGCCTCGCGCATTTGGGACTAGCGCGGCATATGTCACGCCCGGTACTCGCTCGATTCCCGCCGCTACCTCTGAGGCATCCGCGAGGGCTGGTATCCACTTGGGATGGACGAATGAGGTGATCTCGATGTAAGGAATACCCGTACGCGACAACTGGTTGATCCACGCGATCTTGTCCTTCGTCTGCACAAACTGCGCTTCATTTTGGAGCCCGTCACGTGGTCCTACCTCGACAACACGGATATGTCCCGGTGATATGTCTAACATTTTTTATGCCCCCAACAGATTTGTCATCATATAGCCTGCTCCGTAAAAGATCATGAATTGCACACCTGCACCGACTCCGAGTACACGATTGATCAATCCTCCGACAGTAGCCATCGTCAAGGTCAAGATAATACCGACCAATTGTGCCTCATGGAAGGCCAGCAAGCATGCCAGGCCCACAAACATCCCGACGATTGCTTCCTGACTGATGTTTTTCATGACAAAAACCGTTGCAGTACGGGCGTAATTCATCGCGAACGGATATGCGATAATAGCCGCGACCACCAGGCCTATCAATCCGTACAAAAAGAAATCCCAAGGTGTCAACAAATTGTGCAAATTGTTCACCGGATCGCTGGTAAAGACAGGCGGTGCATTGAACAAGGGGGCTGCTGGCCCCAAAGCGACAGGACTGAGCGGAATCCCGAACGCCAACAGTGGAATGATGGCCTCTGCAATGTACGTGGATTCAGTCACGCCGTTCATAGCTGCCAGACTGGATGTCGATTTTTTATACACACCCTTGTTGCGCGAACCTACGATCTCCCCCATCAAGGAAGTCATCCCGACCGGACTGAAAGCAAACGTCAAAGACGAGATAAACGAAGTAATCGAAGTATGGGCTGCCTGTCTAGCAGTCAACACGCGAAACGGGTTCGGGAAGAATCCCTTCCATGCCCGGATCTCCGGCGCCAGATGATATTCCTTGGGTTTGGTGCGGGTCAAGCTTCCTCTCCCACTCGCGGAAAGAGACAGCAGCAAATCGAAGAACATGGGACCGATCGCAATCCCCAAAAAGAAGCTGATGCTCAAATGCTTCTCGACGATTTGAAAACTGAACTGATCCAAACTCTTGATAAAGAAGGCAAAAGGAATGATCATTGCGATACTGACCCATTTCCCTTTGGAAAAAAAGGCAATCAATACGGCAGCCAGGGTAAAAATTAATCCTGACGACGATTTAAAAAAGTCAGCAAATTGTCCGAGAAACTGTCCGAACAAAACCGCTGTCGGCAATGCGATAAAAGCTCCGAGCAAGCCACCAGACAGCATTTTTCGAAGAGCGACGTGCGGTACACCGAGACGTCGCAGCGACGAAGCGTGGTCGATCAGCGGAACGGCTGTCGTATCCCCCGGAATTCCCATCAGCGCGGTGGGAATCGCATGTGTCAAATGCTTCGCCAGCACGGCTGCCATAAAGAATGATAAGACCGCTTCCGGCGGAGCGCCCAATAGAATGACCAACAAAGTAAAAGGAACCATGATAGCGGTTTCATCCGTTCCCGAGACCAAGCCGATCAGGGTAAACAGAATCGCTCCAAGCAAGGCAAACAACAAAGAGATCATCAATACGCTCATTTATCCGATTGCACCCCGCTTTTCTTAAACGTGTCCAGAATCCCCAACTCTTCCATCTCTTTTCTTGTCACGGGGTCATTTACGATCAACTCGTACTCTTCCTTAGCATCCACCTGCATGTCGCGCAGGATTTCCTGAAAGCCCTCGATGCTAGACCCTTCTTCCTTTAGGATTCGGCTTGGTTTGAACAGCTTGGCGCAGACAATCAACGCTAGCACACTTCCGCCAATCCCGAGCAGCAATGAATAGGAAGCCACCATTTTGGGCTCTGCAATGGAGGGGAAAATATTTTTGCCGATGAAATAACCGCCGATGCTGCAGGTCATGCTGATCACGACAGAGAGAAGGATGCTGGAGGGCACCACCGTGTCCCCCAGAACCTCCAAATACCTTTGCTTTGACGTAACGGTTTGCTTTTCTGTGTTAACCACTTTGGTTTCCATCGCCAACCCCCGTTTGCAATTGTTTGGTTAAGGCCAAAATCCGATCATAACGTACATCCTTCTCCAGAATGGCTTGCTTGACGACTGCTTCGATCTGCTCATCCGTCGCCCCAGCCATCATCGCCAGGTTGCGGGCATGCAGCGCCATATGTCCCCGTTGGATTCCATCGGTAGCCAAGGCACGCAGCGCCGCCAGATTTTGCGCCAGCCCCACAGCTGCGATGCACCCGGCCAAATCTTCTGCTGTCTGCACATCCATAATTTTCAGCGCAAGACGTGCTGTCGGATGTGATTTAGTCGCGCCTCCTACAATCCCTACCGCCATGGGTAGCTCCAGCGTTCCGACCAGATTGCCTTCACGGTTCAATTCCCAGCGTGTCAAAGAGCGATAACGGCCAGAAACCGCAGCGTAGGCATGAGCTCCTGCCTCAACCGCCCGGGTATCGTTGCCTGTCGCCAACACGACTGCCGTAATTCCGTTCATGACGCCTTTGTTATGTGTCGTGGCGCGGTATGGATCGCACTCAGCGAATTCATAAGCGCGGATGATGTTCGCCACCACTTCTGCGCCGCCAAGTTCCTCTGTGGAAAAGACTGCCCGTGCCCGAACCAGTCTGCGATCTGCCAGATTTGAAATGATCCGCAGCACCACGCGCCCGCCTGTCACCTCTTCGATATATGGAGCGACAGCCTCCGCCATGGTGTTGACGGCATTCGCCCCCATCGCGTCCCGTGTATCTACTAGCAAATGAAGCACCAGCATGGGCTCTTTAGACCGCTCGATCACATGTACCTCCACGTCGATGGCCCCTCCGCCCAACGATACCAGTGTCGGGTCCTTAGCATTGCATCGATCCAGAATCGCTTGTTTGTTTTCATACACTCTTGCCATCGCGCCATATGGATCAGCTACATCGAGCACTTGGATTTGCCCCCGCATAATGGACCCGCTCAAGGATGTGTGAAAACCTCCATGCGAATACGAAGTCCGTGCGGCGTTTCCTGCACCCGCGACCACCGATGGCTCTTCTGTCGCCATAGGGATAAAACGGTCCTTGCCGTTGATTTTGAAATTTGTCGCGACACCAAGCGGGATCGCCAACGTTCCGATTACATTTTCGACCATCACATTGGCGGAGCGGAGCGGAAATGGGATCTCCCCCGACAAGATCTGCTTTTCTTCCTCTGTCAATCCTCTGGCCTGTGCTACCATTTCCAGTCGTTCCTTTGGTGTGTGGCGATAAAAACCAGATATTCTGCTGTTTGTCATCTATGCTATCTCCCAACTCTATCTGTCTTGATTGTTCTTGCCAACCTTTATGACTCAAAGCCTGTGCAAAAAACAGTCCACCTCCGCTCACCTTTGTTTCACACAATTCAACTTTGTTGAATGACCTAATACTACAATAGCTATTTGGAAATGTAAACGCTTTTTTCGCAATATTCGACGATGGCATAAAAAGGAGACAAAAAAGAAAAAAGCCCGCCGAACGCATTACGCTGCGTTCGAACTGGCTTCCAAGACGGTACGTATACTGGCCCGCCAATTTTAATTGCTGGGCTGAATGAAGATAGATAGCACTTTCGCTTCCTCATGGTTAAAAGGCAAAAAGATATGCGGTTTCAAGCCGGAAAAGTATGCGGTATCTCCTTCTTCCATGACGTGGCGCTCTCCGTCGTAATAGAGAATAATCGTTCCATAGATGATGTAGATGAATTCCTCTTCCGGGTGGGTAAAAGGCTCTGTCACGGTCATGTCGGCAGGAACCGTCACCAGAACAGGCTCAATTTTGCTGAAGCGAGAGCGATTCGCGAGGATTTCATACAGATATCCCATTTCTTTGCTACCCATTTTGCTCGTGCGCTTGGTGCGAGGTGAGAATACGAGGTGGTCCTCCCGATGCTCCTCAAGGAACCATGCCAATGGTGTTTTCAGATGCTCCGCAATCTTGGACAGCGTAGCGACCGCCGACGCCGTTTGCCCGTTTTCGATTTTGGACAATAGACTCTTCGTAAATCCGCATCGATCCGCCAGCTCCTGTTGCGTGAATCCCTGGCTCAAGCGTGCTTTCCGAATGCGTTTTCCAATTTCTGATAAATCGATCACAAACATCCCCTTCTCCATTCCATCCTGCCTCGATTATAGCGATTGAGAAAAAAAGGATCAACAAAGTTGAACAAGATTCACTCTATCGCCATGAATTTTTTGGAAAAGAGGTTTAACCCAACTCTTGCAAATCGAGCAATGCAAAGTAGGAGATGGAGGAAATACAGGAGTCGGGCAGATAACAGATATAGTACGTCAACTCCGGCGAAATGACATACTGAATGCCGGCATACCCGGAATCCAAAAGAAACGCACGCACTTCTTCTCCCGTCCATTCCAGCCATTCCTGATGGTTCATTTGTTTTTGTAAATGGAGCAGCTCCTGCTCGCTATGACGGGCAAGAAGCGCTGCTTGGCGAAGCTCATTCTCACCGTATTCCCGATTAAGCTCGTACAATTCGCTGACGATAAGTTCCTGCTGGAGCACAGCTGCCTTGTCCCAAGTCGCTTCGGCGTGGCAAATCGCATATTCAGCCGCTACTTTCGGATTACTTACGAGATAGACACCCGTGCCGAACACCGCCTTGGCACTGGCCCCGCCTGGAAAATGACGGCGTTCCGCACGCTTGTAGCGTTGCATCTCCACGGCATATCGCGCTTCCTCGTACTCCACGCCCCGGTAGACGATCCTTTTTTCGTTCATTCCCAGCTCTCCTCGCCTCTTTCGCTGTACGAAAAGAAGGAAGGCGCCGCAGCACCTTCCCGCCCCTCTCACGGCAGCAGTTTTACCATGTCATCGTAGGTTTCTGGTCTGCGATCCCGATAAAATTGCCAAGTATCGCGAACTTCATGAATCTGGTTGCGATCCATCTCAGCTACGATCACCTCGTCCTGGTCCCGGCTGCCGACAGCGACAAATTGTCCCCTCGGGTCTACCAGATACGATTGCCCATAGAATTCGCCCATGTTCCAAGGCGCCTCCATCCCGACGCGATTGATAGCGGCGACGTAGTAGCCATTGGCGACGGCATGAGCAGGCTGCTCCAGCTTCCAGAGATATTCGGACAAGCCTGCGACTGTCGCAGACGGATTAAAGATAATCTCTGCACCATTGAGCCCCAACAGGCGCGCTCCCTCTGGGAAATGGCGATCGTAGCAGATATAGACTCCGACTTTGGCAAAGGCCGTGTCGAACACCGGATAGCCCAAATTACCCGGCTTGAAATAGTACTTCTCCCAAAATCCGCAGCCTTCGCTCCCTACTCCGACATGTGGGATGTGCTGCTTACGGTACTTACCTAGATAGCTGCCGTCTGCATCAATAACGGCTGCCGTATTGTAGTAGGTGCCGATCCCGACACGTTCGTACACCGGGAGGATCAGGACCACCCCAAGTTCGCGTGCCAGGGAGCGAAAGAGCTGCGTGGTCGGGCCATCTGGCACCTCTTCCGCCGCTTCGTACCATTTTGTATTCTGTTCTGCACAGAAATAGGGACCGTAAAAAATCTCCTGCAGGCAGATAATCTGAGCGCCTTGCGAGGCAGCGTCACGAACCAATCTGACGTGCTTTTCGATCGCCTTTTCTTTATGAACCTGTACCGGTTCATCCCCATGCACATCGTTTTTTGCCTGGATCAATCCAATCTTCACCTTGCTTGCCACCGTAGGATGCCTCCTTCCCGTCACCTCAAACGATCCTGTTATGGTCTGGCAAATGTCGCCCGTTTCAGATACCTTCCTGCCCCAGCCTGACCGACGAACTCTTTGTCTCGCACGATGTAAGAACCGCGCGACAATACCGAGACGATCTCCCCGTGCACTTCCATACCCTCGAAAGGATTGTAGTCAACATTCATATGGTGGGTCTCTACCGAGATTGTGCGCTTCACGGTAGGGTCAAACAGCACGATGTCCGCATCTGATCCTACAGCAATCGTTCCTTTTTGCGGGAACATGCCGAACAGCTTCGCTACCTTGGTCGAGGTGATGTCGACGAATTGATTCAAGCTGATTCTTCCCTTGCGCACGCCTTCCGAGAACAGGATAGTCATGCGATCCTCGATGATGGGCCCACCATTGGGAATCTTCGTGAAATCGCCGCGGCCCAGCTCCTTTTGATCCGCGAAATTGAATGGGCAGTGATCGGAGCCGACCGTTTGCAGAATGCCATTTTTCAACGCACTCCACAATACCTCCTGGTTCCATTTCTCTCGTAGCGGCGGAGACCAGACGAATTTCGCGCCTTCAAAATCAGGACGATCCAGATCGGAAATATCGAGCACCAGATACTGCGGGCACGTCTCCCCGTAGATATTCCAGCCTTTTTCCCGCGCTTCGGCGATTCTCCTCACGGCATCTGCGCAGGAGACGTGAACGACGTACAGTTGGGCGTCAGCCAACGCCGTCAAGGCAATGGCGCGGCCAGTCGCTTCTCCCTCTGCTTCAGGTGGACGTGTATAAGCGTGGTAGATGGGGTCTGTGTTCCCCTCTGCCAAGGCTTGCTTTGTCAAATAATCCAGTACGTCGCCGTTCTCGGCATGCACCTGCACCAGCGCCCCCAGCTCCTTGGCTCGGATCAACGTCTTGAATAATGTCTCATCGTCGGCCATCAAGACGTTTTTGTAAGCCATAAACACCTTGAGCGAGGTAATGCCTTCTGTTGCGATCACAGATTCAAGCTCCTGCAGAACCTCGTCGTTAGCATCCGAGATCATCAGGTGGAAGCCGTAATCAATCACAGCCTTGCCCTTCGCTTTTTCATGCCAGGTCGCAATCGCCTGGTGGAGTGACTCGCCCTTCTTGGTCAGGCAAAAATCGACGATGCTGGTCGTACCGCCAAAGGCAGCAGCCTTCGTCCCGGTGAAAAAGTCATCCGAGGTGACGGTCCCGCCAAACGGCATGTCGAGATGCGTATGCGGGTCAATCCCTCCCGGCAACAGATAACATCCTGTCGCATCGACAATCTCTGCTCCTTCAACCTGCAGCTCTTTTCCAATCGCTACGACCTTTTCTCCGTCAATCAGAACATCCGCCTGATACGTATCAGCTGCGGTCACGACCGTACCGCCGCGGATCCATTTTTTCATCCCTGCTCCCTCCCTTTTCTTGAGCTTCTGGGTATGAACCCTTTATCTCGCTAGTACAAGCTATGCAGTAGCCCACGAGATGATGACGGAGAGTCTTAAGCTGTGTCCGAACTGCTGCTTCCGCCTGCGGCAAGAGCAGCTTGGCGTTGATTCCAGGTGAGCGGAGGCTGGTCGGTCGGGACTTCGACCATGTCGATGGTTCCTTCCACCGGGCAGACGATCGAGCAGAGATTGCAGCCTACGCAATCCTCTTCGCGCACGACCAGGCGTTCCTTCCCAGTCGCTACATCCGTTACTCTATCGATGCATTGATGGGAGGTATCCTCGCAGGCGATATGGCACTTATTGCAGTGAATGCAAGTCTCGTCGTTGATACGCGCTACGATCTTGTAATTGAGATTGAGATGCCCCCAATCCGAATACGTAGGAACGGCCTTGCCAACCAGCTCCATGACGGAGGCGATGCCGCGCTGATCCAAGTAGTTGTTTAGTCCGTCGATCATGTCCTCCACGATGCGGAAGCCGTGATGCATCGCCGCTGTGCATACCTGGACGCCCGTCGCGCCCATCAGCAGGAATTCAACCGTATCGCGCCAGTTGGAAATCCCGCCGATGCCGGAGATCGGGATGCCAACAAGCGGGTCGCGGGCGCATTCCGCTACCATATTGAGTGCGATTGGCTTCACAGCTGGACCACAGTAACCGCCATGCGCCCCTTTGCCATCGACATGCGGAATCGGCAGCCATCTGTCGAGATCGACACCCATCAGACTGTTGATCGTGTTGATCATGCTGATGGCGTCTGCTCCACCTTGCGCAGCGGCACGAGCGGTGAAGCGAATGTCGGTAATATTTGGCGTCAGCTTGACGATGACTGGTGTTTGCGCCACTTCCTTGACCCACTCCACCTGCTGCCGGATCAAGTCAGGATGCTGGCCCACTGCAGAGCCCATGCCGCGTTCTGCCATGCCATGGGGACAGCCAAAGTTGAGTTCCAGCCCGTCTACTCCGATCGCCTCCACTTTTTTGACGATCTCATGCCAGGCTTCCTGCTTGTGCTCGACCATCAGGGATGCGATGAGGGTATGCTTGGGAAAACACTTCTTGGTCTCATCCATCTCTTTGAGATTGACCTCGAGCGGTTTGTCGGTGATCAATTCGATATTGTTAAAACCAAGAACGCGTTGACCGCCAAAATGCAGTCCGGCAAAACGGGACGTCACATTGATGATCGGTTCGCCCAGAGTCTTCCAGACGGCGCCGCCCCAGCCTGCTTCAAATGCACGTTGCACCTGATAACCGGAATTGGTGGGGGGAGCGGATGCCAGCCAAAACGGGTTGGGGGATGGAATTCCCGCCAGATTGATGCTGAGATCTGCCATATTCAGTCTCCTCCATCTTCGCCCTTCGCCTGATAGAGCGTATTTTCATGCGTCTTTTTCGATTTACAATGGAACCGACACGTCACGTAAAGCCTGGTCGATGGCCCAGGCAGCACGCTTGCCGTGATTGGCTGCGTCCACGACCATTGCATCCGTCTTGCCCCCGCCGAATATCACATCTCCTGCGGCAAACACTTTTGGATGGGAAGTTCGATAAGTACCGTCCTCGATCTCGACCACCCCGTTTTTATGCTGGATGCCAAACGCATCGATCAGGGAGACAAAACGCTGCTGCCCAATCGCTTTCACGACGTAATCGACATCGATCACAAACTCACTGTCCGGGATCGGTACAGGTCTTCTCCGCCCTTTTTCATCCGGCTCTCCCAACTGCATCCGTGTCAGCTCCAAGCCAGTCACCCGTCCTTGTTCTCCCAAAATCCGCGACGGGGCTACGAGCCAACGGAATTCCACACCATCCTGCTTGGCGAACTCGTATTCGAATTCGTAGCAAGTCATCTCTTTTTCCGTCCGTCTATAAAGAATTTGCACCTGTTCAGCTCCCAACCGTTTGGAACAGGTGGCAGCGTCGATCGCCGTATTTCCCGCCCCGATCACGACTACCTTTTTGCCGATCATCTCGTCAGTAAGCGGCTTTGTTTTGGTCTCCTCTACCAATGCGATGGCATCCAGGACACCGTGCAGCTCCTCTCCTTCGATCTGCAGCGATGGCACGTATCCCATCCCTGTTGCCAAAAGAACGGAGTCGTAATCCGTCACCAACTCCTCCGGCGAAATATCGACGCCCACACAAGTGTTCGCCCGGATTTCTACACCCAAAGCCTCGATCTGCTCCACTTCCCACAGGGAGATTTCCTGCGGCAGGCGAAACGAGACGATTCCGTACGTATTCAAGCCTCCTGCTTTTTCCTTCGCTTCAAAAACCGTCACCTCATGACCGGCTCGAGCCAGTTCACGTGCAGCCGACAAGCCAGCAGGACCTCCGCCGACAATCGCCACCCTTTTGCCGGTTGCCTCTCCTTTTTGAAACAAGGATGCCTTATTGTCGATCGCCCAATCCGTGGCGTGACGCTGCAATAATCCGATCATGATAGCTTTCGATCCGGAAGCATGGTTGAGCACACAGGCACCCTCGCACAGCTCCTCTGTCGGACAAACGCGTGCACAGCTAGCCCCCACCGGATTGGCATCCATGATGGTACGCGCTGATCCAAGTATGTTGCCTGTGGCGATTTTTTTGATAAAGCTAGGAATGTCTATCGAAGTCGGACAAGCCTTGATACAGGGGGCGTCATAGCAAAAAAGACAGCGATTGGCTTCGTCGATGGCTTCCTTGGGTTTCAGAGCAGGAACCACTTCCCGAAACTGTTCCAATATGTGCTGCGGCACACTCATCACGACATAACCTCCTCACCAGTTCTCAAAACAGATACTTGCTATTAATCAATGTAGGAAAAAGTGAAATTATGATTTTTTCATCACGGAGTTTTCAGACAAATGAATGCAATCATAATCTCGTATCAGGAATGATTGATTTCAGTATGGAATAGGTTGTAAGGAGATCGGGAGGTGAATGGAAGCGATGAGAGACTACGACCGGGAAATCGAGGCATGGAGAAATCAGGTCATCACTGCCACAGCTCAAATCGCCCAACTCGAAATCGAGAAAGAGGCCTATCTCGAACAGCAGCAGCGCCGTCAAAACTATCTCTCCTCGCGAGAAATCCTTGACCTGCTGGGAGAAAGACTCGGACGGGTGGGCAGCATGGCGACGATCAAACGCTGGGCGGACACCGGATCCCTCGGGGAAGTGATCGATGAACGGGAAAGTTTCCCGCTTCTGGCTACTAAACAGGGAAATAAGCGTTTTCTGTACCCAAGAGAAGACGTGTTGCATTTTCTTCGTGAAAAAGGCTATATCGCTCCACGCTATGAGGTATTGGACCGCGTCCTTCTAAGCAAAGAAAAACCTGGTTATGCCTTGATCACCGCCATCGAGCCCTGTGGACACACCTTTACCTATCACGTCCAATTGGAAGCAAACGGGGAGCTCCTGACACAGATCGCGGAGGAAGACCTGTTGCACCCATAAGGAGGCATTATGGAACTGGCCGTCATCTCCATGAAAAACCATGTAGAAAACCAGGAAATCTCGCGTCAAATTCGGGATTTCCACAAAAAAAAGGGGCAGCCCCTCGCCATTCGTTTCAGCGAGGAACTGACCCATATCATATTAGAAGCCCCATGTCTGTTTATTCCCGACCCGTCCATGCTAGGTGAAGACATCTGCATCTCGGGGACGATGCGGGTGTACGCGGGTCATGCCGAAATCTATCCACAAAAAACGGGTTCGACCATTCATTTGTATCTGGATTCGGAATTGATTGACGAACTCGAACAGATCCGTGCCCACGTCAAAAACAAGACACAGGATGAAGTGATTTCAGAACTTCTGATGCGCGGTTTGCGCTCCTACCATTCAGAGCGAAAAGATAGGTGAGAAAGGATTCTCTTCTCTTATTTGAAGTCGTCGCCTTTCAGGTAGTTGAAGAAAGGCTGATCGACCCAGAATTTGTAAGTTTTTACTTCTACCTGCTTGCCAAGCTTTTTGAAGGCGTCTACCACAGCCGGGGAGTCCTCATTTAGTGAGAAGGTCTGCACGATATGGCGGCCGCTTTGTACGTAGTTGTTCGTGATGACTTGATAATCCTTCAACTCAGTCAATGAATGGTAAAGTGGTTGCCACCAAGAAGCTTTCAAGAGCCCTGTCGCTTCTTCGTCATTTTTCTTGGCATACTGTAGCACCAGGGGCTGGAAGCGCTCCTTGTCTTCCTGGCTGGCGAACTCAAAGCTCAAATCATACTCCTTGGAATACGCGATGTAGTTGCCGTTTTCAATTTGTACGACTTGGTAATTCTCAGTCTGTTCAGGCTCACCCCATTCCTTGAGGTAGATGAACGCAGAAGTCTTGGGTTCCAACTGGACGTTGGCATCGATGCCTTCGCTCTTCAGCAAGCCGATCAGCTGGATGGCATGAACGATGTCACTATGGCCGTAGGTGATGGTTCTCTTTGGGTCAAAGCGCGGATCGAAAGCTGCGTCCTTGAGATTGTACCCCGTGATCAGATCTTGCTTCAAAATGTTGTCGACCAGCTCCTGGAGCTCGCCTGCCTTGATGATTTGCGATTCATTCCAGGCTTGCACGACTTTCCCATAGATGTCGTCGGAAGAAATGTTGCCGAGGACATTTTTCGCATACCCGTTGAATTCTGCTACTTTCCCCAACAATTCGTAGGCCAGTTGTGCCTGGACATCTCCGGTTGGTTTCTGCGCTTTAACTACATCCGCTTTTACCAAGCCCAGATCTAGCGCTGCTGCCAGTTCTTGGGCTGCCTCAAAAGGAATGCTGCCTTTTGGATCGTAGGCTAAACCTGCCTTCGTCCATGCTGCCTTGACTTTTTCTTCGCTGTAGGTCCCAGCCAGTTCTTGCTGTTGCGCGGCTTTTACAGTCGCGCTGACTGCTTCCCACACAGCCAGTTTGCCGCTAGCCTGTGCTATGTATCCTTTTGCTGCTGCTTCCTTGTCCGTGATCCCGTTGGCTTGTGCCACGATTTTGTTCAATGCAGTTGCGAAGGCGTCGCGTGATACGGTTCCATTCAGTTGAACACCGTACTGTTGAGGTACATATTGGCTAAAGTCTGTCGAGACAGCACTTGCAGCCAACACAGCATATGGTTGTGCTGCGGAAGTGGCTTGTCCGGCGGCACCAGCTGTTTGTGGAAAAGCAATGGCTGCTGCAAGCAAAGCCACTGTGCTAAATTGAAGGAATTTTTTCTGTTTGTTCATTTTCTTTCTGCCTCCCTGTACGATGTCTATATAGACGACAATAATTCCTACCAATTTACTTGGTAATATATTTCCTTACGCTACCATTCTTTCCTATTGGGTGTCAAGGAAAGAAATCTTTTGCTAGACTGCTCAGTCATTCTCCTGCATAGAGAAAAGCAGTTCCCGCCTATCGTGGTGAGAACTGCTTTTTTTCTGTGATTTGTGAATCAGTAGGCTCTATGGCTTCATGACGACCTTGATGCAATCATCCAGTCTGTCGTTAAAAAGCTCATATGCGCGACTTGCATCTGTCAGCTTCATCCGATGCGTAATGATTTTCGTCGGGTCGATCTTCCCCTCTGTAATAAGCTGATAGATCTCCGGCATTAGGTGAATGACAGGGGCTTGTCCCATCTTCAAGCTGACATTGCGAGCGAAAAACGGCCCCAGTGGAAAGTTGTTGTAGTTGCCGCCGTATACACCCGTCAGTTGTACAGTGCCGCATTTGCGCACCGCTTTCGTCGCGATCTGAATCGGACCAATCGTACCGCCCTGCAGCTTGAGCTTTTGAGCTACGAATTCCAAAGGAGATTTTTTACCATCCATCCCGACACAGTCGATCACGACATCAGCGCCGCCCTGGGTGATCTCCTTCAAATGCTCCCCCATATCTTCGTACTGGGTAAAATCAAAGGTCTCCACCCGATTGATCTCCCTCGCACGATTCAGGCGGTATTCCAGATAATCTACGGCGATGACGCGCTTTGCACCTTTTAACCAGGCAAATGCTTGGGCCATCAATCCAACTGGACCTGCCCCGAGCACGATAACCGTGTCCCCCGCTTTTACCCCGGCATGAAGGACGCTCCAATAGGCTGTAGGAAGGACATCCGATAAAAAGAGCAATGCCTCGTCCTCCAGCTCACAAGCTTCCGGTATGACAAACGAGGAAAAGGAGCCAAAGGGCACCCGCAAATATTCCGCCTGTCCGCCAGGGTAATCGCCGAATTTTTCCGAGTAGCCGAAGTAACCGCCGGAATCATAATGCGGATTGGAGTGGTCGCATTGGCTTTCCAGTTCATGCTGGCAGTAAAAGCACTCTCCGCAAGCGACATTGAACGGAATAACGACGCGGTCCCCTTTTTTCACTTTCGTTACCTCTGGACCCACCTCTTCGACAATTCCCATCGGTTCATGACCAATGATGTATCCTTCAGGCAAGGGAAAATTCCCTTTGTACAGATGAAGATCGGATCCGCAGATAGCCGTGCTGGTAATCCGAACAAGAATATCATCTGCCTTCTCGATTTTTGGGTCTGCGACTTCTTTTACTTCCACTTGATTGGGGCCTTGGTAGGTCACTGCTCGCAAGATGGCTTCCTCCCGTACGTTTTGTAATGATCCCTGATAGGTTCATCCTGCGACAGGAGAATTATTCAGGCTTACTGGCCCGGACTAACGCTTATTCCTTGTCAGGTAGCTCTGACCACTTGTTGACTTTCTCTGGTGGACGATAATCGCGCATCCGGTCCAGCAGAACAGCAGGATCGCTTTCACAGATCAACAAGGGTGTTTCGGTAGGCGGAATGAAGCCGGCCTCCGTGGCATGCTTAACAAGCTCCATCACAGGAGTGTAATACCCTTCTATATTCAACAAACCAATGGGTTTGTTGTGGATACCGATCTGCCCCCAGCTGACCACTTCAAAAATTTCTTCAAACGTGCCGTAGCCCCCTGGCAAGGCGATGAAGCCGTCTGCTAGCTCATTCATTTTTGCTTTCCGTTCATGCATGGAGCTTACCTCGTGCAGTTCATTCAGGCTGGTGTGGACGATCTCGCCACGAAACAATCCGGTAGGCATTACGCCGATCACGTGACCTCCGCCGCTCAGTACGGTATTGGCAACCCGCCCCATCAATCCCAGCTTGGAGCCGCCGTATACCAAGTCCAGTTTTCGGGCGAGCAACTCATATCCCAACTGCTCAGCCGATTGACTGAACGCTGTATGTACACCTGGATTCGACCCTGCAAAGACACAAATTCGTTTCATCTCGCTCCTCCTGTGGTTGTAATGCTCGTTTCTTTGTTAGTGTACAGGATAATTTTGTGAATATCATCCTCTCTTTTGTATCATGTTGTCACGCTACATTCCAAAACATACAAATCCCGTTCCACTTTTGACAGTGAAACGGGATGTATGGTCAAGCCCCGAGAGTCTCGAATGCTTCTTTCATTACATTGGCGATGAAATCCAGATCATCGCTAGTGGTAGAGAACGGCGGGGATAAGGTCAGCACATTGTTATATCCGGGAATGGTGTCGCCGTTTCGTCCGATGATCAGTCCCCGCTTCTTGCATTCCGCAATCACCTGCGCCAATTTGGCGGGTGCAGCCGGTTCCTTCGTCTGTTTGTCTTCCACCATCTCGATGCCCATCAGGAAGCCGAAGCTTCGAATGTCCCCTACCAGTGGATGATCGGCCAAAAATCCGAGTTTGGCGCGCATTTCTGCTCCTAGCTGTTCCGCTCTCTCCACCAATTGCTCTTCTTCCATCAGCTCCAGGTTTTTCAACGCCAAGGCACAGGCTGCCGGATTGCCGCCAAACGTGTTGACGTGGCGGAAATGTTGATTGGTTCCTTGTTCTTTAAAAGATTCGGCGATTTCGGCGCGTACGGCTGTCGCAGATAGCGGGAGATAGGCGCTTGTGATGCCCTTCGCCATCGTCACGATATCCGGTTTGATTCCGAAGTTCTGATGTCCGAATCTCTGTCCGGAGCGTCCAAATCCGCAGATTACCTCGTCGACGATCAAAAGCACTCCGTATTTGTCGCAGATCTCACGCACTTTAGGCATGTATTCAGGTGGGGGAACGATGACCCCTCCTCCTGTAATCGTCGGCTCCATGATGATGGCAGCTACCGTTTTCTCGCCTTCCCAGTTGATGGCTTGATCAAAGAATTGGGCGCATTCCAGGCTGCAATCCCCGTATGTTTTTCCAACTGGGCAGCGATAGCAATACGGCGGCGGTACATGCAGGAAGCCAGGAGCCAGGGGTTCGTATTTTTCTTTGCGGATCGATTGTCCAGTCGCGGCCAGAGAGCCCATCGTATTGCCGTGGTAGGCGCGGTGTCGGGATATGAACTTGTAGCGTCCCGGTTCTCCATTCTGATGATGGTATTGCCTCGCCAGTTTAAACGCCACTTCATTCGCTTCCGATCCGCTATTGGAAAAGAAGACGCGATACTCCTCTCCCAGCCACTCGCTGACCTTCTCAGCGAGGCGAATCGCGGGGACGTGACTTTGCGTCAGCGGGAAGTAGGCCAACTGCTTCAATTGTTCATAAGCGGCATCTGCCAGCTCTTGCCTTCCATAGCCGATGTTGACGCACCACAATCCCGACATGCCATCCAGATAGCGATTGCCATCAATGTCAGTGATCCAGGAACCGCTGGCTTCTGTTACGATCAACGGATTGGGGTTGTAAGGCGACATATGATGCCACATATGCGTGCGGTCCGAATCAAGCAAGCTTTCCTTATCGTACGATTTCGTCAGTTGCTCTTGTTCCATGACAGCGTCCCCCTTTTATTTCACAAATACTTTTTGCGAACCGATACTCGTATCTCCATCCTCAAACCAGCGCGATGTAACTGTCTTTTTCTTGGTGAAAAACTCCACGCCGTCCTTGCCGTTCGCGTGCAGATCGCCATAAAAGGACTGCTTCCATCCTGAGAAGGCAAAGAAGCCCATTGGTGCAGGTACACCGACGTTGACGCCTACCATCCCTGCTTCGACCCGTTGCACGAACTCGCGTCCCCATTTTCCGTTGTTCGTGTAGATCGTCGCACCATTTCCATAGCGGGAACGGCTGATTGTCTCCAGTCCTTCATCGAAGCTCTCTACCCGCATGACGCTCAGCACCGGCGCAAAGATCTCGTCGCGAACAATCACCATCTCGGCATCTGCCTTGTCAAAAATCGTAGGCCCGAGAAAATAGCCAGCATCCTTCTCTTTGGCATCATCCCGGCCATCGCGTACGAGATTGGCTCCGGCTTCCAGACCTTTTTCGATAAAGTCATGGACCTTGGCGAGATGGCTGTCGCGGATTACAGGGCCGAGGTCGACGCCCTGCTCCAATCCATCTCCCATAACCAAAACATTGGACTCCTCTATCAAAAGCTGTACCAACTCATCTGCGATTTCCTCGGCAGCGACGACCGCACTGGCAGCCATACAACGCTCCCCAGCACAGCCGAATGCTGAACTGACGATGGTTTTGGCTGCTCGGCGCAGGTCTGTGTCTGGCATGACGAGGTGGTGATTCTTGGCTCCAGCCAATGCCTGTACGCGTTTGCCGTGTGCCGCTCCGGTCTTGTAGACGTATTCTGCGACAGGCTGCGAGCCGACGAAGGAGATACCTTTCACATCGGGATGCTCCAGCAAGCCATTGACGACATCATGCGCTCCATTGACGACGTTGAATACCCCGTCCGGCAGGCCCGCTTCCTTCAACAATTCTGCGATCCGTACACTGGAGATCGGTGTGCGCTCGGATGGCTTCAAGACAAAGGTATTGCCTGCTGTTATCGCGATGGGATACATCCACATCGGCACCATGACAGGAAAGTTAAACGGCGTGATCCCGGCGACGACACCGAGCGGGAAGCGGATGACATGGCTGTCGATACTCTTTGCGATATTCGGGAGCGTCTCTCCCATTAACAAGGTCGGCATGCCGCAGGCGAATTCCACCATCTCGATAGCACGCAATAGCTCTGCATGAGCCTCTGGGAGGTTTTTTCCGTTTTCCAAGGTAATCATCCGCGCCAATTCATCTTCATGCTTGGTCAATAGGTGATGGAAGCGAAACATGATGCGCGCCCGATCCACTACAGGCGTCTCACTCCAGCCCGGGAAGGCTTCTTTCGCTGCCTGAACAGCCTTGTCCACATCCTCCTTGGATGAGAACGGTACCTGCGACAGAATTTCTCCGGTAGCAGGATTCGGTACGTCCTCGTAGCGGGAGGTTTGTGCTTCGATCCACTGCCCGCCGATATAATTTTTCAAAGGTTGGGTGATGGTTGTCTTACTCATCCTATCAACTCCTTGCGTTCATTGTCCGTGATACTCCCATTTTATCGGAATTTTCAATCCTTTATCACTAGACAAAAAGTCAGTGGTTGACTTACATTGATCTTACAGAATGTCTAGTTCCTCCAAAAGGAGACCGTTACGAGGTGAAAGATGAGCAATGATTGGCGTCTGAGTGTAGGAGAAGCGCTGCGCCGTCCTTCTTTTCAACACGCGGAGGTGGTGGCGGGCAGCAAGGGCTTATCCCGTCCCATCCGTTGGGTACACGTCCTAGAATCTGCTGATACGGGCAAGTATCTAAATGGAGGTGAACTCATTCTCACGACCGGCTTGGGCTTCGGCGAGGCAAAAGAAAAGCGGCTTGCCTATCTGTCCGAGCTGATTCATCGCAAAGCGGTAGGATTATGTGTAGAATTGGGCACGTATCTTCCGATGATCCCTGCTGACATGCTGGAAATGGCGGATCATCACCAATTCCCCCTGATCGTCTTTCACCAGCCTGTCCGATTTGTCGACATTACGCTCGATCTGCATGAACATCTGACGAATAGGCAGCTCCAAGCTTTGCGCGACCTAGAAGCCTATTCACGAAATTTGCAACTGCTCAGCTTGCAGTCCCACGGATTGCCGAAGCTACTCCAGCATTTTCAGTCCGCTGTCCAAACACAGGTCTTTCTTTATACGCCGGATTCTGTCCCGCTGTTCTCTCCCCCGGTTGCTCAAGTGGTACAGACTGAGTTGTCTGCCTTGATGCGCGAACACTTTTTAGCGGATAACGGGGCGAAACCCACTGCTCAATTTTTGCCCCTAAATGAAAAGAAACAGATCGTCTACCAGCCCGTGATGGCGATGGGACATCATCTCGCCTACGTCGGCATGGTTTTGTACGAGCGAACAGCCGATGAAATCATTCTCCTCACGCTGGATAACACCGTCCATGCGATCGCACAAATCCTAATGCGCAAGATGTTTGTGGAAGAACAAGCCCTTGCCATGGAGTATCGTCTATTCGACGACTTGCTATCCAGACGTCCCTTGACAGAGGAACAGATACGCACCATGCTCGGCATAACCGCTTCTGCACGTCCGCCCGCCTACCATCTGATGATGCTCGCCTTTGAACGTAATGGCGGGCAGGAAGAGACGCTCCCGCCCCATGATGCCACGGCTGTTTTTCGCTCTCTGCTGGAGCGCCTGGGTTTTCGTCCTTTCATTCGCTGCGTCGGCAGTCGCTTTACCTTTTTACTCGTAGAAAAGCAGCCATTCAACCGTCCCCGCAAATTGCTGGACAAAGCGATGGCTGACATGCAGCGAATTCTTGCCCAATTGATCGGGGCTGATACGCAAATCAGGTTTGGCGTCAGCCGCAGCAGCCTTCGCTTTTCAGATGCGGCTAAGCATCTGGCTGAAGCCGAGCAGGCCCTGTTGTTCCAGCATGAATCTGCCAGCCCCTATTTCGCAGATCTTGGTTTGTTCCGACTGCTTTTTCACATCCCCCAGGAGCCGGTCTTGCAAAGCTTTATTACGGATTATCTCGGCCCGTTGATCCAGCATGACGAAAAACATGGCTCTTCGCTTGTACAGACACTGCGAGTCTATCTCGATAGCCATCTCTCCAAGCAGGAAACTGCGGAGAAACTGTTTATCCATCGGCAAACCTTGTACCATCGTCTGGACAAGATCAAAGAATGCATCGGCGAGGATTTTACCTCTCCGGATCGGCGAATCTGTCTGGAAATTGCGTTGCGCACGATAAGCTGGGCTCAAAGGGAGTCCCCTGCTCATCCGACACAGAAATAGGAAAAAGGCGTGTGAGCTGTTAGCAGTCACGCGCCTTTTTCCTTTTGTTACGATTCAGCCAATGAATGGCTTGTGCCCTCATCGGGGAGGAGGATTCCCATTTTCGGGCGTTTGCGGGATACATGCGAGGCAACAATGGAGGAAAAATGACCAACTTGATTACTTAGCAGAAATGGCAGGTTTGACTCTCAGAAGTTCATTCGTTTTGAGAATACGACCAAAACCGCTTCCTTTGACAATTTCTTTAACACTAGGTTTTGATGGGTACATGAGCTACACCTCCTTTCTTTTCTCTTATCTGCAATCTCTTGATTTTGATTATAGAGAGTATCGGGGGAAAAATCTGTAACGATCATCACAAAATGAAAAAAAATTAGTCTAAGCTCCGCTGAAAATCTGCCCATGTCAATTCGGCAAGTTGCTTCGGATTCCATTCTTTTTGAGGGATTCCTATCAAGCGACTCGCCTGATTTTGCATCGCTTCCTGCACCAGATTACGGGCGAAGCGTCCATTGCCGCCAATGCCATGCTGCTCTGCGATCTCCGCGAGCCTTGCTGCCAGCTTCTTGACAGTCTCATCCGTAATCAGATAACCCGCATTTTTTCCTTCCCATTCTACGATCTTCACAAGCTGGTCCACTGTATAGTCTGGAAAATGTATATACTTTTTAAAGCGGGAGACGAGTCCCGGGTTGCTTAGCAACAAACGGTTCATTTCCTCTGTGTAGCCCGCGAAGACAACCACCAGATTTTCACCATGCCGGGTCATTTCCTCCACCAGCGTATGGACCACTTCTTGCCCGTAGTCCTGCTCGCTTGCACCGAATAAAGCATACGCTTCATCGATGAAAAGCACACCGCCGAGCGCCTCCCGAATCTTTCTTTTCGTCAACGCCGCCGTCTGCCCCACATATCCCGCGACGAGATCCGCTCGACTAGCTACGACCAGATGCCCCCGCTTGAGATAGCCAATCTCCTGCAGAATCTGGGCGTACAAAGCCGCCACTGTCGTCTTGCCTGTACCGGGATTTCCGGTAAAAACAGCGTGCAGCTCCACCGGACTTGCCTTCATTCCGCGATCCGCCCGTTCTTTTTGGACGCGGACAAAAGCTGCGATTTTCGTCAGTTCGTCCTTTACCTGCTCCAGCCCAATCAACTCCCGCAACCGCTGGGATGCGGCAGCAGGCTCCTCCTTCGCTGCATCTGATTGAATATCTTCTGGGTACAGGATCGTAAAATCGTTCCATTGCAGATCACGACCGGCCGTTGCTTTTCCTTTGGCAAAAATCGCGTCGAGAATAAGGTTGGCTGCCGTTCTGGCATTGCCAAAACTGTCGTCGACTCGCGATTTTTCAATGCGCTGCCGCAAGCTGCGACTTGCCTCCTCAGTGATAAGAAAATCATTTCGCTGGGCGACCTGTGAAGCAATCCTCACCAGTTCATCGGTCGTATAATCAGGCAGTAGAAAATGGCCCGTCTCTGGAAAGCGACTGTATAAGCCGGGGTTCGCATACAAAAAGCTACGCATCTCCTCGGGATAGCCAGCCAGTATCACGACAAAACGCCCGGCATACTCCCCGCCTGTCATCGCGGCTACCAGTGTGTCGATAGCAGCCTGTCCATAATCGCTGCCGGAGCTGTCCGCTCTCTTTAGGCTGTAAGCTTCATCGATAAAAAGCACACCGCCGTCTGCACGTTTGACAGCATCCATGACACGCTGCTCCGTTTGGCCGACATAGCCGCCGACTAGATGAGAACGGTCCACTTCGATCAATTGTCCGGATGTGAGCAGCCCGAGTTCCTTGTACAGGCGGGCGATCAGTCGCGCCAAGGTTGTTTTTCCCGTACCGGGATTGCCCATTAAGACGAGATGAAGGGGCAATTCATCCTGCATATGCCAGCCTTTTTCCTCGCGTTGTTTGCGATACTGCAAGAACTGGGCAAGCTGCCGGACGCGCTCCTTGATCTCGTCCAGTCCGATCAACCCTTCCAATTCTACAAGAGCCGAGTCTTCTATCTTCGCTAGTTCTTGTTCGGCCGGCTGCCACTCTTGATCCTGCCAGATCTGCTCCAAGCGGTTTCGCTGCTCTACTAAGGCACGAATCGTCTCTTGCAGCTGTCCCAACAACTCCGTGGAGAAAAAGACACCTGACAGCGAGGCGGCGTATGCATCCACCTGTTGCTGCAATCTCTCCACCAGTTGTTCACGTTCCACAAAATGTTGGTGCAGGGCAGCCGCCAACCTCTCAGCCTGTTCATCCGCCAGTTTGCGTGCCAGCTCTCTGACGTGGGCGATGTCTGCAAGCTGACGGGCCGTGACGATTTTCGCATCGGCAGCTAGCTCCGTCAGCACCTCTACATTTCGCCTGCGCGCCACTACGTTGTCGGTTTCCCGGATGGTTGGGAAGTTTTCGTTTGGCGCCTGCTCCTCTCGTAGGCGCAGGATTTCCTGGCGCAGCAACAATTCGTGGGAAAAACGGTATTCCGGGTCCAAGTGGATCGCCCGCTCCAACCATTCTTTCGCTAATCGTTGCCCGCCTACTTTGTTCCAGCGCAGCGAGGAAAGGCAAGTCAGAACTACGGCTTCCGCCTGATCCAGCCATTCCAGCGGTTCTTTTGCTCTGCGCTGTTCGATCTCTTCCAGCATGGCCATACAGGTGCCTTCCGAAAGTTCTGCCGTTTTGGGAGGCACCTCTCGCCATTGCTGAATGGTGGTGTACAAGTCCCGTTCCTGTAGCTGATCCATGTCATTGCTCCTTCCGCTCCATACCTTCCTTTCCTGTTGTAGCATATTTCAAAGAGGTTGAAAAGAAAACGCTGCTTCCTACAACCGGAAGCAGCGTACTTGTTGACACACTTATACGTTTATATTGCCCATCTCTACATCAGCGGAAAAATGAGCTTTTGCTGCGTCGAAAACATCTTCTTCCGACTCAGCAGCAATTTTGAACATCGTCACTACCTTTTCTCCGCTGCGTACCTGCACATTGTACTGCGAATCCCCGTCATAGGTGGTGGCAAACTCGTACTCTCTGCCATTCACATTCAACTTGCGCTCCACGGTGGACACCTCCCGCCATACTATGCGCAGAAAGCTCCCATTTTATCCAATCGAAACCCAAAGATCAGATTAGACCGGGGAAAACATAGACAACACGGCCGGTTGGTGGATCTGTTCGCCGGAGGGCAATCCGACAACTAAAGTGCCGGCATCCTCCCTATCAGAGGACTCCCATTTTATGGTAAACGCTTGAGGCGTAAACGCATCCTCTTCATCCAATACCCCAAGCATGACCCGCAACGTATCTGCCGTCATGGGGACCGGTATACTGTTTTTGGCCTCATCGGGAATGGATAACCACTTCGGTGCCTCTGCAAAATACTGTACGGTATCGAGCAACAGGGAGACCTGCTGCCAATTGAGCAGGGAAGTGAACGCTGTGAATGGAACTGTCATGCTACCTCATCCTTTTTTCTCACCGGATTCATCTGGAAACAGGCTGATTTGCCCATCTGATTCTGACTTTTTCCCTGGGGACGGATCAGAAGATGGACTTTCCTTGGGCTCATCGGAAGGCAGGAGCGTTTCATAGGCGATCGATTCTGCGCCCCCATCAAGCACGGTTCGCCCGATCCCTCCCTGCTCGTTGACATTGACCTGATCAACCGGTACATGTTGCCATTCGTTTTGCTTCGTCAAGGCGTACATCGTCTCGTCTATGCTTATCGCAAGCAGCTGATGAGGACTTGTCTTTCTTTTGCGGATCAACAGCACGCCTTTTCCTGCCCGACCTTGCAGCGGAATGTCGGTGATTTTCGTGCGCTTGACGACACCTTCAGTAGTGATCAGAGAAAACACGCGACCGTCCTCTGCCTTGACCGGCAAAAGGCTGATCAGCTCATCCTCCTTCGCCAAGGCGATCGCTTTCACACCACTGGAAGCACGCCCTGTCGCCCCTACTTCTTCAGCCAGGAAGCGGATGCCCATGCCGTCTTTGGTCGCTCCCAAAAGGGCACCTTGCTCGTCGCTCACAAAAGCCGTGATGAACGCGTCTTCTGCCGACTTTAGCTTGGCTGCTACCAAGGCATTGGAACGGTTGGTCTCATAGTCGGCCAAGGCTGTTTTCTTGATCAGTCCGCTGCGACTGACATGATACACAAACAGCGGTTGCTTGAAGTCTTCTACGATGGCAAAACCGACGATACGCTGTGTTTTTTCCAACGGGATGACGTTGACCACTGCTGACCCGATATCCTTCCACTTGTCATCCGGGAAGGAATTGACCAGTGTGGCAAAATACTTGCCGTCCTGGGTAAAGAACAATGCGGTATGGGAGGTATTGGTCTCCACAAAGTGGCGCACCCTGTCCCCGTCCTTGACGCCGCAAGTTTCGATCGTTCCTCCCATCGATTTGAAGGATCGCGGGCTTGTCCGCTTGATATAGCCTTCATTCGTCAGGGTGACGATGCAATCCTCGGCGTTGATTTGCATGGCAATGTCGATCTTGATCTCTTCGATTTCGCCCTGAATCTCGGTTCTGCGCTCTTCCGCATATTTTTTCTTGATCTCGTTCAATTCCGCAGTAATCACTTGGATCAGCTTTTTCTCGCTGGCCAGGATTGATTTCAGCTCCTCGATCTCCTTCGCCAGTGTCGCCAATTCCTTTTCCAGCTTGATGATGTCCAAGCGGGTCAAGGAAGCGAGCTGGATACTGAGGATGGCATCGGCCTGGATCTCGGTAAAACCGTACTTCTCCATGATATTTTTCTTGGCGTCTGCACGGTCTTCGGAATCCATGATGGTATCGACGATTTGCCGCAGAATCGATTTGGCTGCGATCAGCCCTTCTACGACATGCTCGCGATGCTGCTTTTTGTCCAGATCGAATTGCGAACGGCGCGTCACGACTTCCTTCTGATGGTCGACGTACGCTGCCAAGAGAGGCTTCAGCCCCATCTGGCGAATCGTTCCCTCATGGATGACGTTCATGTTGTAGTTGTAATAGATTTGCAGGTCGGTATTTTTAAACAGATAGCGCAGGATCGCCTGATCATCAGCTTCTTTACGGATATCGACGACGATCCGCACCTGTTTCAAGTCCGCCTCTTTTCGTCCGGTCTCATCGCGCACAGCGAGAGCCCCTTCGATTTTGCGCTCCATGATCAGCTCGTCGATTTGAGCGACCAGCTTGGACTTGACGACCTCGTACGGGATCTCGGAAATCACGATTTTTTTGACCTTGCCACCCTTCGGCTCCTCGACATGCGTCTTGCCCCGGATGATAAACTGTCCGCGTCCGGTCTCAAACGCCTTGCGAATTCCCGATACCCCCTGCACGATCCCGCCGGTCGGAAAATCAGGACCCTTGACGTGCTTCATCAGCTCGTCCAAAGAGATATCCGGGTTTTTCATCTGTGCAATCGCGGCATCGATCACTTCACCCAAATTATGGGTAGGTATATCTGTCGCAAACCCAACTGCGATCCCTGCCGCGCCATTGACCAGCAGATTGGGAAAACGAGAAGGCAAAACAGCAGGCTGCTGTGCCGAATTATCGTAGTTTGGAATAAACGTGACCGTATCCTTTTCGATGTCGCGCAGCATTTCACTCGCCAGAGCAGACAGTCGGGATTCGGTATAACGCATAGCCGCAGGCGGGTCTGCATCGAGGCTCCCGAAGTTGCCATGACCCTGAATCAGCACTTGGCGCATCTTCCACCATTGCGCCATGCGAACCATGGTTTCATAAATCGCCGTATCGCCATGCGGGTGATAAGTACCCATCACATAACCGACTGTCTTCGCCGATTTGCGGTACGGTTTGTCATTCGTGTTGCCTTCCTGGTACATCGCGTACAAAATACGTCGTTGAACAGGCTTGAGCCCATCGCGTGCGTCCGGGATCGCGCGGGAGAGAATGACCAGGTTGGCATAATCGCCAAAGCGCTTGCCCATGATCTCTGCAAAGCTTTGCTCGATGATTTGATTGGACAACATCGTTATTCATCCTCCCCGACTTCAAAGGTGACATGGCTTTCGATCCATTCGCGGCGCGGAGGTACTTTATCGCCCATCAGGACAGTCACGAGCTTTTCGCTCTGGGCGAGGTCTTCAATCTGCACTTTGATTAGCTTGCGGGTTTTCGGGTCCATCGTCGTCTCCCACAATTGGTCGGCATTCATTTCACCCAAGCCTTTGTAACGCTGCACTTCGGCTCCACGGCCGAGACGTTTGATCGCTTGCTCCAGCTCCTGGTCGCTCCAGCAGTAGATGGCTTCTGCCTTCTTGCTTTTGCCTTCTTTTTTTACCTGATAGAGCGGTGGCTGAGCGATGTAGAGATGGCCTGCAGCGATCATCGGCCGCATGTAGCGGAAGAAAAAGGTGAGCAGGAGCGTCTGGATATGGGAACCGTCGACGTCGGCGTCAGACATGATAATCACTTTGTCAAACGCGCAGTTCTCGATGGAAAACTCTTCGCCGATGTCCGTCTCCAAAACCTCAAGAATGGTCCTGAATTCTTCATTGGCCAACACTTCCGACAGCTTGGCTTTCTCCGTATTGAGCGGCTTTCCTCTCAAGCTGAACAATGCCTGAAACTCGGAATCGCGAGCTTGCTTGGCTGATCCCCCCGCCGAATCTCCCTCGACCAGGAACAATTCGTTTTTCTTCGGGTCTTTATACTGCGGCGGCGTAAACTTCTCGGAGATGGATTTGCGCTTCTTCGCAGACTTCCCTTTTTTGTCCCCGCGCAAGGCTTCGCGCTGCTTGCGCAATTCCTCGCGTATTTCTGCTGAGCGCAAAGCCTTGTCCACCAAAAGCTTGCCGATTTCCGGATTCTCCTCCAGGAAAAAGCCCAGCTTTTCCGAGATAATCTGCTCCACGATCGCCCGTGCTTCTTCATTCCCCAACTTGTCCTTGGTTTGCGACTCAAACTGGACATCTGCCATCTGCAGGGACAAGACTCCCAGGAAACCTTCCCGAAGGTCATTTCCTGTCAAATTCGGATCTTTTTCCTTCAAGTATCCCTTCTTGCGGGCAAACTCGTTGAAAACACGGGTCGTTCCATTGCGAAACCCGGTTACATGTGTACCGCCGTCTGTCGTGACGATCGAGTTGACATACGAGACAAGCGTTTCCGCATAGCCGTCATTGTATTGGAACGCAAGCTCGACGTACACATTGTCCTTTTCGCCTTCAAAATAGACGATCGGATGCAGCGTTTGTTTGCCTTCATTCAAATATTCCACATATGATTTCAATCCGTCTTCAAAATAAAACTCTTCCCGCTTCTTCTCCGGACCGCGTTCATCAATCAACACCATGCGAATCTTTTTGAGCAAAAATGCGGTCTCGCGAAAACGTTCACGGATCGTCTCATAATCGAAGCGAGCCGTACCAAAGACAGCCTCATCGGGAAGAAAACGGACAGTAGTCCCTGTTCGCTTTGTGTTGCCGATCACTTCCAGGTCAGTCACAGGCTTCCCTACATGCTCGACTCCCTTATCGTCTAGGACATACTCGAACCGCTGCTTGTGAATTTTCCCTTCGCGGTGAATCTCCACCTCTAACCATTTGGACAAGGCCACGACCACACTGGAACCTACGCCGTGCAATCCACCGCTTTTTTTGTAGCCGCCTCCGCCAAATTTCCCTCCGGCATGCAAGGTGGTAAAAATAACCTCTGGCACGGGTCGGCCCGTTTTATGCATCCCTGTCGGAATCCCCCTGCCATGGTCTTCGACACTGACGCTGCCATCCTTATACAAGGTGACGATAATACTGTCATTGACTCCCGCCAGCGCCTCGTCCTTGGCATTGTCTACGATTTCCCAAAGCAAGTGATGCAAGCCTCTGCTTCCGGTAGAACCTATGTACATACCAGGCCGCTTGCGGACGGCAATCAAACCTTCCAGGACCTGAATATCTTCTTCTGTATACGTCATTTGGAGTGTATCTGCTTCCTTCAATCGCGCTCTCCCCTCTGCCATGTGCAACTTCTTCAAACTACGAGTATAAGTCGGCCAGCGTTTCAACAAGCCCGCCCTTCTGACTTATACTTGATCCACTTCTGGATAGGATCACCCTATACATATCGGTTAAAAAAAGCGAACACTTAATCGCTATTGTACCGTATGCGTTTGAATGTATTCAACTTCAACCCTTTTCATCCGCAAAAAAGACCGATCCAAAAAGCCACCTCACCCTAAGCGAGATGGCTGAACGCATAATGCTTGGATCGCGAATGGCAACGTATAGTGTAGCACTCGAGATCAGGTAAGGTCAAAATGACGGTTTGACGTTTCCTGATCTCGATACCCCACTAATTCTTCCAGATCGATATAATACCTTCCCGATTCGCAGCTTTGTCCCAAACCAATTCTTCTGCACGCATCGGCTCCGCTTGCCGCCCCCAGCATGATCGATGACGCCAATTGCGGCCATGTCAAAATCGTGGAGCCGACCTCTGGAAGCGACTCCTTCAACCGCGCAGACATCGTTTCGTAGCCTACGATTTTCAACACATGTGGAATTTTTTCCTGATTGCTGAGATTTTTTAAGATCTCGATGTCCATTCCTTCCAGTATGCCATGGAAAATCGGCCGCTCCGGCTCTAGGTCAAAACGCTCGACATCGATCATCCCTCGGTCGCTCGTATCCATTACGACAGGAATCTGCAGCTCCCTCGCTTTGAGGCGAATCAGCATTTTCATATCGAGGCTGTCGCATTCATCCAGTACCAGACTCAGATTGCCACCTTCTGTAAAAAAGCAATCAATGTTCTCTTCAGTTATTCCCTCTTCATAGCAAATCACCTTTATAAATGGGTCGATTTCCGCAATTTCTCTCGCAGCAACCACAACTTTCGGCACACCCAATGCATGGACACCTGCCCGAATGCGATTCAGATTGGAAAGTTCCAGGGTGTCAAAATCAGCCAAGCGTAATTCTCCAGCACTTCGCTCCATAGCTAGCGTCATGGCAAGCGAGTGCCCGACCGAAAGTCCGACCACACCGATTTTTTTCCCACGTAGGCGATGCTGTTCGTCCGCCGTGATTTTATTACGATTGCGATTGGTTCGAACAAATATAAATGCCTCTTCATCCAGCAGATGGACCAGGAGTTGTTTCCAGGGGTAATACACCCATACCCCAAGCTCCGCCGTATCCGCTTCTCCGATCTGCGCCTCGACCTCAGCACGAAGCTCTTCCTCTGTCCATCTGCGGCCGGGATGCATCGCCTTGACCCATTCTTTCAATTGGTTGAGATACGTATCCTTTATTTCCAGATGAGGAACCTTCTCCATCAAGTTTAGCAATTGCTCTTTGTCCTGTTGATGGGAGAGACAAAAAAAACGTGGGGTGTAGATATACGGCTCCTCTCCCTCTCTCGGCATTTCTTGCAATTTCAGCAACGAATTTTGCATACTCTCATCCCCTCATCCATACCTACATTGGTTACAGGAAGATCTTTTGCCCATCTATTTCTTTGATCAAAGGCTTGAAACGAAAATCGAGCTTATACACGGCTGGCTGTTCCCGAACGGGACGATCCGGCTTCCAGTATTTGCTGAATGATTGACGTACCTTGTCATGCGCTTCCGATGCAATCAACTGTGACTCCGGCATGTCATGCATCACGAATCCGCATCCAACCATATACCGTTTTACGTGCGGAGGCATGATCACATAGCTTGTCCGGTATTTGCGGCTTTTCAGATAACGAAAAGCTCCCTTCAGTAGGACGCGAAAGAGATGCCGCTTATGTAAATCCAGCAAAATTCTGATCTCTTTGTCCAGCAATGCTACTGGGACATCCAGCACCGGATGATAAGAAAATCGGGAGAACTCTACTGCACGGACGTCAGTGTGCTGCCTGGTAAAAAGCTCAAAGCAATCCAGCTCCTGATCCATCAGAACTCTAACACTCACCAACGGTAGCAGCACTTCTCCAATCTGTTGGTACACCAAAAATACTTCCGTCCTCTTTGGGCTGTCTGAAGCAATATCTTCGTAGGTGAGCTGGTCGTGCAGGTAATGAAAGTTATAGCTGCAGTTGACGATGTCCTTGATGGTCTCTTGCAATGCCTTTTCCTCGCGTCCCACCCGCTTGTAGACATAAGCTCCTGCATCCAGGACAGATTCGGAAAATGGCCCTTCATGCATGGTCAGTCTGTTGTACATATGCAGGAGATGTTCGTTGCGAAAGGCAGGCGGTGGGACGTTCAGTAAGGCTTGTAAAGGGATTGTAGCGCAATGACTGGCGGCAAACGGAACTTCATACGACTCATGCACAACCGTCCATGCAGAATGTGAAGGCATGTTTTGCATTCCCTCCGATAGGTTCTTTCAAAAATCAATTTTCTAATTTACTTTAAAGTTCAACAAATTTTTATCATTTCCTCCATATTTGTACATTTTTTACCATTTATGTTATGGACCGTTCGGGTAAATCTAAGAAGGCACGATGCAGTGATTGACACAAGGGGGATTTTTTATGATCAGCGCTACCAAACCGTTCGTCAAATTTCATCGTTACGATCAGGAACTGGTATCCGATATTCAGGCGCTCAATTCATCCGGCTACCACAAGGATGACATCTGGGTCATCAAATGGAACCCGGATAAGAATCACTCGAATCAGCGAAACAATTTTTATAAATACAGCACCCATTTTGAAGATGCTGTGGGCGATATCGACAGTAAAGCTCACTTCTTTGACAACGGCGGGGAAGAGATGCGTACGCGCTTGGAGAAACTGGGGTTGACCAAAGACGAAGCTTCGTCACTTGTGAGGGAACTGCTGGAAACGGACTACACCTGCTTGCTTGTCGTCCGTGATTTGAAAGATAACATCATCAAGATGCACAGTTGAAAAGCGGCCACAAAAAAAGTCACTGCTTGGATTCGAGCAGTGACTTTCGCGTTTATTCGTCTTCCTTGATTAATTCGATGCCTTCCAATACTTCGTTCAGTTTTTCGTAAACGGCAGTTTCGTCGTTCTCTTCTAAAGGAACGAGCTCCCCGTTTTCGAGCTGGAATACGAAGATATCCACTTCTTCTTCCAATTCTTCTTCCTCTTCTTCATCCTCGATCGCCTCGACCAAGGCAATATATTCTTTACCGTTCAGGTCAAACATAGCGATTACCTCAAAATCACCCAACGGTTCACCATTTTCATCATCGAGTGTAAAAATATCGCCCAATTGGAGGTCTTTATTTTCTTCCGTCAATGCCTTCACGTCCTTACAATGGGATGGAATTGTCTCTTCGACTCCATCATACCGTTTTTTTCCGGTAGACGCAAACGAACGAATGAGGTCACGGCACAGGCAATCTTACTTCGAACGTCGTACCCTCGCCCACTTTACTGTCGACCGTAATCGTGCCTCCGTGATGAGAGATAATTTTAAAGCTGACCATTAGGCCCAATCCTGTTCCTGTCTCTTTGGTGGTGTAAAAAGGTTCTCCCAGCTTGGCGATTCTGTCTTCTGGAATCCCGCAGCCCTCGTCACAAAAGGAGATGACTATCGTCTGCTCTTCCCTCCTGACGTCAACTCTGACTTCTCCTCCATTCGGCATGGCTTCGATCGCATTTTTGAGCAGATTCAAAAAAACCTGCTTGATTTGATTTTCCTCCACATTGATAAAAGGCAGATTCGGCTCGTAGTGCGTAATAATCTGGACATTTTTCATGATGGCGTGCGTTTTGGCCAGCGCGATGATATGGTCGAGCAGCGGCTTGATTTCACATAAGCGATGAACCACCGCCTGCGGCTTGGCCAGCACCAGAAATTCACTGATGATAAACTCGATCCGGTTAAGTTCCGAGAGCATGATCGAAAAATACTCCTGTTTTCCTCCATGCGTCTGCAAAAGCTGGACAAATCCTTTCAGCGAGGTCAATGGGTTGCGGATCTCGTGAGCCACTCCCGCCGCCATCTGGCCCACAACGGACAACAATTCCGACTTACGCACCATTTCTTCCGCCTGCTTGCGCTCGGTAACATCCTGCAAAATCCCAATGACTGCCGGCTTGCCTTTGTACATGCTGGTCTTTTGCAGCACTTCCACATCGATGATTCGGCCATCCTTACACAAGCCGCGGAAAGGGTAGTGCAAATTCCTGCGGTCTCCTTCAATCCGCAGCCTTTGATGCTCCCTAATCGTCTCTCTTCCTTCGGGGACCGCCAATTCTGCCGCTGTCATGTTGACCATTTCTTCCTGGGTGTAGCCAAACATATCTGCCAGGCGGGGATTGACATACACGAATCCCTCCTGCTCGACGAACGCGATGTATACACCGATGAGCGTGTCCTCTACCAGGCTGCTGTACAGCTCTTGGGCTTCAAGCAATTGCTGCTCGATCTGCTTCCTTTCCGTGATTTCCATGCAGGATCCGATCACTTCGGTAACGTTTCCGTCAGCGAACACCGGAGACAAGATCGTATGGAAAACCCTGCCGTCTCTTTCGGATTCATAGTTGACCACCTGTCCATTGAAAGCATTTTCAAACAAAGGCATGAACTTCATGCCATCCTCCAGCACGACGTCTTCTAAACGCTTTCCCTCTAGCCCGAACTCGCGGGCAATTTTACCTACGGATATGGTTACGTGAAATTCTCCTTTTTCATCACGGGAAAACTTAAAGATTTGACTCTGCATTTTCTCCACTGTCCTTAACAATTCTTCCGCGACAGGAACTTCACTCACTCCGATTGTGCGTGTTTGCAAAGATCATGCACCTCATTACCCGATAAAGATTATGGACAATATTCACCATTCTGGATTAATTTCCTCTTTTTTCTAACAAATATCCTATGCGATTCCATAAAAAAACAACCCGCCTGACAGGCAGATTGTCTCGTTTCGTTACTCGTTATATTCTTGCAAAACTCCTTTTTCCAGCAGAAATGCTTCTTCCGCCTGCAAAATCGCGATGATCGCATCACGTTTTGCATACAAACCCGCTGACGCAAGCTTGCTCTCGATATAGCGCAGCATTTCTTCAAAATCAATGATCTGTACCTCTTGATCATTCACGAATGAAAACCTCCCTTGTACAAGCACTTTTCCCATTTTACACGATCATACCCTGACTTCCTAGTTCGGACTTCACACTTCGTACAGCGTTTTTAGTCTGCGCAAGCCACGGTGCGATATCATTTTCACGCTTGATTCTGTTTTTCCCAATACATCAGCAACCTGACTGATTTTAAGCCCAGCGTAATAGCGTAAGAGAAGGACATCTTTTTGGTTACAGGACAACAAATTGATTCGATCACGCAGACAGCACATCTCCTCGCTCGACAATGCCTTCTGTTCCGGCTGCCAGGTCTCATCGGTTTCCACATCCAGCCAATCAGCTAGATCGACGGGGATATCCTTTTTTTTGCGAAGGTAATCGATGTACGTGTTGTGCGCGATGCGAAAAATCCAGGATGCAAACGGATACGTCCGGCTGTATTGTCCGAACTTTTCCCACGCTTTCATAAAGACGACAGTAGTCAGATCATCGGCATCCCACGTATTTCGGACGCGGGAAAGCAAATAGTGATTGATCCGGCTAAAAAACGCGTCGTACAGTTCACAAAACGAACGGGCTTCGTAAAAATCTGTAACCGAACTAGCGGTTGCTGATGGGCGAGCAAAAGACTGCATTGCGGAACCCATCATGATTTCCTCCAACTTCTAAAAGTTTCTTTTTACCAAGTATTGAGAAAACTCCCATATATACTATAACTTGGTTTTACGAATTGGAGCAAAAAAGGTAACAGATTTTACTAAAATTAATCTATATTTATTTTTTCAAAGCATTATCGAGCTCCGCGATGATATCTTCCGCCGCTTCAATCCCTACGGACAAGCGTACCAATCCCATGGTAATCCCTGTGGCCTCACGTTGTTCCTCCGTAAAAGCCCTGTGCGAGGTCGTGACGGGATGGGAGACGGATGTTTCGACCCCTGCAAGGGAAGGTGCGAATGGAATCCAATCCAGGTGGCGGTAAAAGGAATAGATTTTGCTTTCATCCTTCAGACAAAAAGAGACCATCGCCCCTTGTTTGTTACGCGCGAAGAAACGAGTGTCCGCCACGCTAGGATAATAGACAGCTGACACGGCTGGATGCTCTTTTAAAAAGGCGGCTACCTGACTTGCATTGTCGCATTGACGCTCCATCCGAACAGCCAGCGTCTTGAGGCCGCGAGCAGTCAGCCAGGCTTCAAACGGGCTAAGGGATGCCCCATAATTGACCACGATTTCCCTTGCACGGCTGACGAGGTCTTTCCTGCCGACAAGCACGCCGGCTGTCACATCGCTATGACCCCCGATGTATTTCGTGGCGCTATGCATGACGAGATCTGCGCCAAGTGTTGTGGGCTGGACCAGATATGGCGTCGCAAATGTATTGTCCACCATGACTGCCAAGCCGAACTGCTTGGCCTGCTTGATCCAAAATGGCATATCGACTACCCGCAAGAGTGGATTCGTGATCGTCTCCAAGAAAAAAAGTCGTGTATTCGGACGAATATGCCCTTCCAAGGAGGTCAGTTCATTCAAATTAATACACTCCAGCTCAATTCCCACGCGGGAGAGCTCTTTGTTCATCAGGGCGTAAGTCCCCCCGTAAATCTCATGGGAAGCCAGCACATGGTCGCCAGTCTTCAGGACAGCCAACAATCCCGCCATGATCGCACCCATGCCGGATGCAGCACTGACCCCATCTTCCGCCGCTTCAAGCTGTGCGATCGCAGCTGCAAGCTCGTTCGGATTGGGATTGCCATTGCGTGTGTACAGATATTCGCCTTCACCTGCATAATACTGTTCGACTTCCTCCAAGCCCTCAAACGTAAAAACAGAGGTTTGATAAATCGGAGTCGTTTTGCTTTGGGCATGTCGTAATGGTTGATGGCCGATATGTACGGTCTTAGTCTCGAATCTTTCGCTCATGGCGATCACCTCTGTCACTTTTCCTTACATCATATCACGAAATGAAAACAGGAAAATAGTTGATTGGCATTTTCAATATAGATTTGCTATAATTCAAAACCGTAGCTCCCTCATAGCAAAATAGCAAAAGGTAGGTGCACGATAATGAAAAAACTGTTTCCTGCTATTCTCGCATGTATGACTGCGATTGCCTTGGTCACAGGTTGTTCGAGCAGCAATGAAGGCCAAACACCTCCAACACCTGCTCCGATTGCGAAAGAACCTGTTTCCAAGGAGCCGGCTCAACCGCCTGGGCCGACAGGTGAGAAGAAGTATGACAAAGCTCCGGATATGCAGATTGACAAAAATAAAGACTACCAAGCGACCATTTCCACTAGCATGGGCGACTTTACCATCGACCTCTTTGAGAAAGATGCTCCCATCACGGTCAACAACTTCGTATTCTTGGCGAAGGATCACTTCTATGACAATCTGACGTTCCACCGCGTGTTGAAAGACTTCATGATCCAGACTGGAGATCCGCTTGGAAGTGGAATCGGCGGCCCTGGATATAACTTCGAGGACGAGCTGAACAACGGCCACAAGTATGAAGTCGGCGTTGTCGCCATGGCAAATGTAGGTGCCAATACCAATGGCAGCCAGTTTTTCATCGGTTCCGGCAAAGATGTAGAAGGTCTGGATAACTCACCTAACTACACAATTTTTGGGAAAGTAACGGCAGGTCTCGATGTCGTCCAAAAAATAGCAGCGGTACCTGTTAAACTGAACCCCAAAGCAGGCGAGAAAAGCGTACCGGAACAACCGGTTACCATCAAGTCCATCAGCATTATTGAGAAATAAGCTTTACCCAGGAGAAACACCACAATGATTGTGGTGTTTCTCTTTTTTTACGCTCGTGTATAGCCGTGCATTCGGATTTGTAAATAGTTCTCTGGAATCAATTCCCTCTTGCATCACTCCCGTATTTCCCACTAAACTAGCCAATGACCCGATTCGCTTCCGCACATGTAAGCAAAAAGCGAAAAGGAGTGGTTCCAACATGGTTTTACGCGAAGCGCAGATGCGCTTTTTCTTCTATATCAACAGTTTTGGTTTATTGTTATTATGCCTGTTTGTTACACCGACAAATGCGCAAGCCCCTAAGCCGCTGACATTGGCAGGGCCGAGTTATCCAGCACACATGGATTCTTTGAAAACATCTGAAACCAAATCTACCCTTCCCGCCTCCAAATCGGAGCGAAAAGCTGTTCAGGTCAGCCGCGGAGATTCCCGTACGAGTACGGTCAATCCCAATGGACATGGCAGAATCTCGGAGCGGGAAATGGAACTGCTTGCCCGGTTGGTCTATGCGGAAGGCCGGGGAGAACCGTACGAGGGACAAGTGGCGATCGCCGCTGTTGTACTGAATCGGGTAGCGTCCCCTCAATTTCCAAACACGGTTCAGGAGGTTATTTTTGCCCCCCACGCGTTTTCACCCGTACAAGGCGGGCATCTGTCTTCACTCGCGGATGACAGTACGCGAAAAGCCGTGCGCGAGGCTGTATCAGGTGCGGACCCGACGAGTGGCTCTCTCTATTTCTTCAATCCGAATACAGCCACATCGAAATGGATCTGGTCCCGCAAGCAAACGGTAAGAATTGCCAACCATATTTTTGCTAAATAAATTTAACAATACTTTATTTAATTTTAATGTACATTTTACTTTTCTCTGCTATGATTTCACCATAAGCTCTTTTTCAACGCATTGAGAAAAATTCTGACGTTCGTTTCGACGAACATGAATCATTACCGTATGCATGAGTAGATGTTCACATTCTGTGTATGCATACGGTGATGAGATCACGGTTGACTTTGGTTTTGGGTGAGAGCAAAACCAGAGCAATCATACCAGAGCTCTTCTCAATCGCCCCCAATTGACTCTGGCCTTCCTTAACAGGAAGGCCACTTTTTTTATGCTAAAATCCGTACACAGACATACCGCCATCGACAGCCAGAGTTTGCCCCGAAATATAAGCTGCCGCATCTGAAGCAAGAAAAATAGCGGGTCCGACTAAATCTTCCACGTCGCCTATCCGTCCGCTTGGCGTACGTTGCAAAACCTCCTGCAGAAAAGCCTCGTCACGTAAAAGTCCTTCAGTTAAGGGTGTGCGGAAATACCACGGAGCAATAGCATTCACATTTACCCCGAATTTACTCCACTCCAGGGCAAGTACCCTTGTCATTTGAATCACACCTGCTTTGCTTGCGCCATAAGCCACTCCTGTCCGCAATGCGACAAGCCCTGCTACGGAAGCGATGTTGACGATTCGTCCATAGCGTTGATCACACATGATCCTACCCGCCGCCTGACTCATGCGAAAAGCAGCTTTCAGATTCAGATCCACCACACGGTCCCAATCTTCTTCCTCGAATTCGAGAGCTTTCTTACGTATATTCATCCCTGCATTATTTACCAGAATCTGAGGATTGCCCAATTCCTCGCAAGTCTGCCGCACCACTTCCTCTGCCGCATCTGGCGCGGTCAGATCTGCGACGACCGGAAAAGCGACTCCTCCTTGCTTCGTGATTTCTTCCACAACCTCCATCAGATCTGAGGCAGTCCTGGATACGACTGCTACCTTCGCCCCAGCTTCCGCCATACCTATAGCCAACGCTTTCCCAATCCCTTTCCCGGACCCAGTCACAATTGCTATTTTATTTGTCAGTTCAAAACGCGCCAATTGAAACGCCTCCTTTTCATTCATGACACATTCGGCATCCATCGCCTTTTCCCTTGTCTTTTGCTACAATATAGCTGTGGAAGGGAGGTCAATCTATTGCGTCTATACAGTCATATGACACTGGCAGAGCTTCAGGAGGAGATGGAGCTTCTCAGCCAGCAAGCTGCTGAAAAGAAAAAAGCAGGCGACGATTCCCAATTTGCCATTATTCAACAAAAGTATTTCATGGCAAAATCGTATTATCTGGGGACTTCCGAATTTCGCATTGGGGGAACATACAGCGTTGCTGACTTCGACCAGCCCTTTACCATTGAATATTTTAATGGCGTATTCGCCTGGGGACGTTTCCCCGATTCTGACGAACAGACCGGGTTCCCTGTAGGCATGCTGGAAGATTGGCACTAGCCTGCTCCGAAAAAAAGCAACCGACCCATGCTGGGGCCGGTTTTTTTGGTGTGGGGCATCCACCTGCTCTTTCCTTCACGACAGGCGGATGTATGGATATACTAAAAAGAAAATAGAAAGCAGGCTTCCTGTCCATGGATCTTATCAATCTCGTCCTACTCGCCCTGCTCGCATTCGGGGTCGTAGGAAATAATACTACGGTTTCCATTGCTGTTGCAGTTCTGCTCCTGTGCAGATTGCTGCAATTGGAAAAAGCTTTTCCCATTCTCGAACAGTACGGCTTGCAGGTCGGCATCATTATTTTAACCATCGGCGTGATGGCGCCACTAGCAAGTGGAAAAATGAAGCCAGAGAGCTTCCTTGCTCTCTTCACCCATTGGCAATCGATCCTGGCTGTCGTCGTAGGCATCGCCGTTGCTTATCTAGCCGGCAAAGGAACATCCCTGATGACAGCCAATCCGCTCATCGTCACCGGATTGCTCCTCGGTACGATCATCGGCGTCACTTTCTTTCGTGGCATTCCCGTCGGTCCTCTCGTCGCCGCAGGGATTTTGTCGTTCATTCTCCAATTTTTACCAAAGTAAATATGTACCTAAGATACGCCCCAGCGCTCTTTCACCTGCAACCCGTAGGCGAGGATCTGCTCGGGCGTAACCAAACGAAACCCTTGCTGTGGTCGGTAATCCACTTTTAGCTGAGAGGAACCGATATAGCCAAGGGTTTCTTTGTCCAATACGAAGGTAATGGCATCGATCTGCAAGACAAGATCGTCCGGCAGCTTTTCGTCCCACCACAGAAAATACTCCACAGTCATGCCACAGCCACCCACCAGCTCGCCATTGATACGGATGGTCAGCTCAGACGCTTCAGATAAAGCCAGCAAGCGCTCCTTGGCTTCAGGTGTCACCGTTACTTCCATTTCTTTTCTCCTTTCTCGAAAACAAAATAAAAATGGGATGCATCATCCACTTTTTCTTTGCATACAATGCTTGAAAGGCAGTAGAAAGGACGATTCTTATGCATATCTACGAACAAGACGGCATCTTTATCGCCGAAACCGAATACCAATCTGAGCAAGTCGTAATCTTTGGCAACACGTGGGAAGAGGCCAAAGAAAAACTGCTGGTTCGCTTACTTGTACTTGAGATGATTGGTTAACATAGAAAGGCGGGTCGCAACCAGGACCTGCTTTTTTTCACCCTACCGATCAACCTGAAAACAGAGGCGAGGTGCACCTTCACGATCATGCCTGTAACGACTCTTGATGGACAAGCACTGGCGGCCGAGATCAGACGGCAAACAGCCATAGCCAATCGCAACAATGTGACCCGAGCACAGGCCTATCTTCAATTTTACCGCGAGCATGAGGAAATTCATTGGGCCTTGCTCGCCCATCTCGTATCGCGAAACAGCGGCTGGAATATGACGGACCTGCAGGGAGATTGGCTTCCCAGAATCATGGATCCCGCTACACGTAAAGCATACTTCTGGTTCCTGGAACGCTGCAATTGGTTGATCTTCCATGATGCTTTCGCACAGCTTATGCTCTATGCGAAAATGAAACAAAGCGGTGAGGATTTGACTACCCTGCTCCCACTCCTGCATGTTTCGACCTTCATGAAAGGCTTCTGGCAGGATTTTTTAGAATCAGGGGATAGCGCTACACTGACCCGGGCTTTAATCGTCAATGAGCAGCAATACATCGAACAGCGTGTTGTCCGAAAGCCCTTCACGTATCATCGGGTCTTTTCTACTCTTTTCCTTTTCGCTCAGTCAAAGCTTTCCCTAAATCAGATTCTTTTTCCCTATAAGGCACATCCGACCGACCGTCGCTTTCAGCTCGTCGGGATGAACGTGCATGATTTTCCCGAAATCGATCAACGCATCGCCATCGGGAAAACCCTGTACAAGCTGTTGTATCAGGATCCAAAAAGGCTGGATTCGATCCGGCAATTTGCCTTTCGAATTCCGCATACCGGTTCCAGGGCCGATTATTGGCCGCATCTATTCACTCCGATAGAACGAGTCGAATCTGATTCAGAAGAAAAAGCTTACTTGCTGCGGTTGCACAAGGATTCGCTAAGAGATGGGGCGCCCAAGCTCTACAGTCCGTTCTTGCACAAGGCTTGGCCCGATCCCACGCACGACCCGGCGGACGGAGTCGATTGGTATCGCGATCCGCGTTGGCTTTCCGTTGTTGATGAACCCGTCGAAATGCCCACGATTGAAGCTCAGGATTACACACGTGCGCTCCGATGGATCGATTACGGTGTGAAGTTTGTTTCGCTTTTCTCCTGATCGTACAAGATCTGCTCCACCCATCGATAGCATCGCTCCAGCTCTTCGTCGCGAAGCTGCTCGGAGCGATGCTCGAAGACGATTTTTACGTCCGGATTTTCACTGCGGATGATCTGCAGATAGCTTTCAATGGGGGCCCATCCATCTTCCGGCAGACATTCAGGCAGGGCGGGATGGTGATTATGCTTCAGCTCTTCCCCTTTTCTTTGCATCGTCCACAAATGAATCGATTCTGCGTACTTCGCGTACTTCTTCAGTACTTTGCGCGCATCAAAGTACGGGTCGATGCATTCCTGGACATACAGCCTTCCTGTGTCCAAACAAAGCCGTATGCGTGGATATTTTTTCAGCAAATCTTCTACGATCAAAGTATCGTACACATAGCGATTGCAAGCATCCAATTCAAGCACAGGGGTGAAGCTGTACTCCTCGCTCTTCCTGGACAGCCAGGAAAACAACTCCTCGCTTCGTTCGATAAATGCCTCTATGGGATACTGGCTTTCATAGACGTAATCCCGCGGATCGGAGAAGCGCCATCTCTCCCAACAGACTCTGTCATCCAGAATGACTGGTTTGGGGTAGTGGAACAAAACGTAGGAGGGCTTAACCGATCGCAGGTACTCCAGCTCTCCCGTAATCTCCGCATAAGCATGCTGCCTCGTCTGTTCATCCAAATCCATAAACAGGGCATCCCTCAGCAAGCCCTGTCTCGGGCGCAGCGGATAGTGAATGCCGATGTCAAAGTTCTTGGTGCGAGCTTCCTGCACCAATGTGCGAATGCCATCCTCGTCAGCAAAAAGGCAGGCTTCGATGCCAAAAAAAGCGGGTTTGAAGTCCCGCTCATACTTGTGCCAATCGAAGCCCCCGTGTTGACCGATTACAAACCGCTTCATACCTTCCCGCCTTTCGCTCCTCCGCCCCTGTTACTTCCCGTCGTGGTCGTGTGAAACGACGAGAAAAGGCGTCAATTCTCCATCCTCCCAGTAAAACGGCAATACAGAAATGGGGATATCTCCTTTCGAGGCAAAATCATACGTCAGCCTTGCCAGCAGATGCGCTCCCGACTCGCCAGTCATATCGGCAACGATGAGAACATCCTGATGGGGAATCGCCACTCCTAGGGCGTCCCCCCTTTTATTCCTGTCAAAATCGCGCAACAGATCGCCCAGCAAGATCCGGCTCGCTGCATAACCATCCATGGGACTGATAAAATGAATGCGGTTCTCCCCCACTTCTTGACTTTTTACAGAAAAAGGAAGTTGCTTCAAGTTATCCATCGCGAGCTGATGCAATTCTTCGATGGTCCATCCGGCTTCCGTCAGCATGTGAGGTTCGATCAGCAAATATCCCGCTCCCTGATCCAATGCATACAGGAGAGCGGTATCAGCGGTGTGCGGCATGAATACCCACCGCTGCGGCTGCTTTTGGACCAGGCTCGTATGGCGTATAACGGGATAGACGTGCTTTTGTTGCCCTTGCAAGGAGACAGAGTTGCTTTGGTGCTTCCTGTTCAAGTCCTTCGTTTCGCTCATCCTTGTTGCCATTCTCCCTTCTTACTCCCAAGGAGGCCGATCCGTATCTCCAACCTGCCCCGTTGTGGGAACAGCGGAAGGCGCCTGCCCTCCAAATCGGCTTCCTCGGGATTCAATCTCCCGCACGATCTCGGTCAATTCCTTTGGTCTGACGAATTCCACCGGTGATACCCCGCGCTCGAATTGCAGCATTTCTCCCTCCAGCAGCACCAGGTAACGGCCGTTTACCTTGGCGATATGTAGACTCGATCCATAGTCTGCAAGCATGGCGCGAATCTGCATGTGGTCGAGCTTGAATTTCAGTTCCACTTCCGGCTGGCGGTCCGTGATAATCTGCATGGCCTCCATCACCGTGTCATGCTCCCATTTTTCGGCCAGCTCGCGCTTGGGACTGGCAGCGATCAGCTCGATCGCCTCTTCCTCGCGCAATCGTTCTTCCGTCTCTTCCGGGTAAGTAAAGGCAATATGCTGCCGCGCCAAGGAAATCACTTCTTCGGAGACTATCTGCGGCACAGATTGCGGGTATTCGATGAACCGCAGAAATTCTTCGAAATAGCGGGAGTGAGAAAACTGGTGGATTTTCACATGATAAGGATCGTTCATTCCTGATTCAATCATATACGGATACATGATCGATTTCATGTTTTTTGCATTAATCGCCATCTGCACGTTGGCAATCAGACTTTTTTCATCGGTAATCACGGCTGTTTTTTGTTCAAAGTCGCATTTGAGAATAAACACATACCGTTCGTCCAGCAACTCCAGACGCGTCCGCACGACGATCAGCACGCCGCCTCTCACCTGCGAGGTGCGCAGATAAGACTGGACCAGCTCCTGGCAAGGCTCCTTGCTCTCTGACGGCGTTTCTGCTTGCACCAGCCGTGAGAGCAGCGCGTAGTTGGGGTTGGAATCGAGCGGATGCCCCGGCTCGAGAACAAATCGTCCCAATTTGGTAGGGGTGCCTTCACTGCGCGGATTTTCCTCTACTTTTCTTTTGGCGATTCGGGCAAACTCACCGTCCAAAAAGTCATGAAGTTCGCTCTTTTCATACTCATCGTGACCAAGATGTCGGGTCATACGGACCAGCTTCGGCGAGTCGTCATCCTGAGGTTGTTCAATTAGATAGAAGGATAACCAATCTATAATAAATTTCATCAACATTTCGCTCCTGTCTTCACCGCAACGAAATGATTATATCAAAATGCGTGGATACGGTCAGGCTTTTTCCAAGATCGAAAAAAAGAGCGGAGCGTTTGCCGTGATCCTCTCACCGCATTCGCTCCGCTTTTACCCCCAAACGCTACTCCGAAATCGGCTCCTGTTTGGCTTTCTCCATCATTTCCTTGAGCTCGTTGGTTTGACCACGAAGCACCTGACGCTCGTGCTTGGTCAATACTTCACCACCAACAGTGCCGTTTACCAGCAAATCTTCTTCAGCCAAGCGATCTTTGCGCATGGATACCTCCAACAGACAAGAGTTAATGTCTGTTCTACTTTGTTCCATTGACGCCCTTTCTATGTACGTGGCTTGCGGTCTTTCCCGTTTTTCGTCCCATTGGCCTGGGGCGATTTCCCTTTTGAGGAAGCGGGTTTGAATTTGCCTGTTTTTGCTGTAGTTTGGCGCGTTTCCTTGTTTTGGATAGGCTTAGCGCTGTGCTTTTCCTTCTGGTCTTGCAGGGTCCCGTGCGTCATGATTTTTTCAGAGATGGTCAAACCGGTCTGTTTGGCAAATTTGCGGATGATAAACAGTTCCTGGCTGGTCACTACCGAGAATACCAGTCCTGCTCGCCCCATTCTCCCAGTACGTCCACTGCGGTGCACATACGTATCCGCATCAGGCGCGGGATCGTAATGGACGACGCACTCCACTCCCGGAATATCGATCCCCCTGGCAGATACGTCTGTCGTAATTAATACAGGGAAGGCACCATCGCGAAATTGCTGGATTGTGCGTGCACGCTCTTCCTTCGAAGCCTCACGATGAAGCAGGCGGCACGGCAGGTGATGGTAATTCAGTTTGGAGACGATTTCATCTACCTTGTCAATCTGGTTCACGAAAACAATCGACGAACGGACGTTGACCAGACGCAAAAGACGGCGCAGCGAGTCCACTTTTCTGCGAGGATCGGTCAGCAGATACATATGGGTGACGCCTGCTGCTCCCTCGGGTGCCGCAGCACGGATCACAACCTCATCCCTGGTGATGGCAGAGGCATGATCGATGATCGTCTCGGGAATGGTCGCGGAGAAAAACAGCCGCTGCGTGTCACGCAAGGTCCGCTTCATCACGTCGAATACTGGCTTGCCGAAGCCTGCGTCCAGCATCCGATCCGCTTCATCCACCACGACAGTTTTGACTTCATGTAGTTTGACCTTGCGTTGCTCGATCAATTCCAGCAGTCTGCCTGGTGTGGCGACAATGAGAATCGGTTTTTTCTTCAACCTCTCGATCTGGCGCTTCACATCCACTCCCCCGATTACGGGAAGAACAGCGGTGTCTAACCCAGGGAGCAATCCCTCCGCCTCGCGGGCAATTTGCATGACCAATTCATGCGTCGGAGCCAGCACGATGGCTTGTACATCCTTTTTATCCAGATCCGCCTTGGACAGAATCGGCAGCAAATAGGCATACGTTTTTCCTGTCCCTGTCGGTGATTCGACGAAGGCATCTTTTCCTTCCCATATCACAGGAATCGCCTCGGCCTGTACAGGGGTCGGCGTCTCCATTTTTTGTTCACGCAAACGTTCGACAAGCGGTGCTGCGACATGTAAATCATCAAACGTGGTACTCACAAAAACCCTCCTGGCATGATAAATCTTGCAGGGTAAGCTTACCACAATTTGTCCTGATAAAACAGTGCTCATCAGAACAGGCGAAATCCCAAAGGACCTCGCCTGTTCATCACACTACCCGTTATTGGAATCCATGCGCGTCTCCTGCTTCTCCTGCAGGTCGTGTCGATCCCGGCTTGTTGTCTGGTTACGAGTTCCTTTTTCACTATTCATGTATTCTTCGATTTCCTTCTGAAATTCCTGGTCAAATCCTCGCACAAGCCTCACCTCCTGACGTTAGCTTTCCCGGCAGTTACTTTTCTTCATTCCTTGTAACTTTTTACCCGATTTTTCGTCCTATTATATAGAGATCATCCGAGAAAGTAGGAGAGTCATGAGTCACTCGATGCATACCTTATGGCGGGCCCGTACGCGCAAACGAGCAGCACGCCGCAGACCTTTGCGCTGGTTGAAGCGATTTTTTCTGGTTTCCACCCTCTGTTTTACCATCTGTGCTTTTTTGGGTCTTATTTTTCTTTTTGGAACCAAGACAGGGGAAGAGCTGCGTGAATGGGCAGCGGGGACCTTGCTCACCACTCAGCATGATTATTGGGCTCCTTACACATTTTTGCCTGAGGAGAAGCTGCAGGCATTAAAACGGCAGATCTCAAATCCCGAGGTGATCAATTCAGTACCAGAACCAGATCAGCAGTCTGCTGTGGTCCTAGGACCACCTCTTGTGTCCAAGCCAGAGCCGGAAAAAAAGCGTGAACTGGTGGAAATAGAAGATATATACGTTTCCAAGGGGAGCTATTTTTTCAGGGGCAAGATTATGTACATCAGCGATCCCAATCGGGTTCATTTGCTAATCACCAACCGCAAAGACCGCGGCGATCTTCTGGATGAATTCGTGAAAAAAACCAATGCGATCGGGATCGTCAATGCGAGCGGTTTCCACGATCCGGACGGTTACGGGAAAGGTGCTACCGCCTACGGGGTCGTCATCAAAGACGGGAAAATCCTGCAGGGCTACAACCCCAAATCAGGAGAAACAGCTCTCGGCATCACTTATGACGGCAAGCTGGTGACAGGCAGTTACAGCGCGGAACAATTGATCAAAATGGGCGTACGGGATGCCATGAGCTTCCGACCGCAATTAATTGTCAATGGCAAAAATCTTTTCACAGACAAGCCTGCCAAAAGCTGGGGCATTCAACCGCGCACCGCGATCGGACAAAAAGAAGACGGTACGATCGTTTTCGCAGTCATCGACGGACGGCAGCCTAGCCACTCCATCGGAGCCAGCATGAATGATATGGCAGATCTGTTGGAGGAGCGCGGCGTCGTAACCGCGATGGCCATGGATGGTGGTTCCAGCTCGATGATGCTGTATAATGGTGAAGCAATTACCAGTACCTCTTCGCCCTATTTTCGCGGGCGATATTTGCCGAACGCCTGGGCCGTAATGCCCGAGAGTGCGGAATAGGCATACAAGAAAACAGGCAGTCCCGCTCATTTGGGACTGCCTGTTTTTGTTCATGCTTACAATTTGATTGGTGCTTTACTCTGTGCCAGACTCCATTCCTCTACGTTCCATACCTGAGTGACCCAGTCTTCGTAAAATTCCGGTTCGTGGCAGACCAGCAGGACGGTGCCTTTGAATTCTCTCAGCGAGCGCTTCAATTCTTCCTTGGCCACGACATCCAAATGGTTCGTCGGCTCGTCAAATACCAGCCAGTTGCTCTCGCGCTGCAGCAGCTTGCAAAGGCGCACCTTCGCTTGCTCTCCCCCGGACAAAGCATTCATGTTGCGATTGATATGCTCGTTTTTCAAACCGCAACGAGCCAGGGCACCGCGCACCTCGTGGTTGGTCAACGAAGGGAAATCATTCCACACCTCGTCGAGGGCCGTGATCGATTTTGCCTTTACTTCCTGCTCAAAGTAAGCTGGATGCAGGAAATCGCCGCGTTCCAGCTTGCCACCGAGCGGCGGGATGATCCCCAACAGGGTTTTGAGCAGTGTAGATTTCCCGACACCGTTCATTCCTACAATCGCGACTTTCTCACCGCGCTCGAGTTTGACGCTCAGCTTAGGCAGCAAAGTGTGAGAATACCCGATCTCCAGATCCTCAGTCTCGACGACGAAGCGGCTGCTCGCACGGGATTCTTTGAAGATAAAGGTTGGTTTCGCCGCTGAATCCGGTTTGTCGATGCGTTCCATACGATCCAACTGCTTCTGGCGGCTTTTCGCCCGGCCTGTCGTGGAGGCACGCGCCTTGTTTCGCGCGATGAAATCCTCCATTTTCGCAATTTCTTCCTGCTGCCGTTCGAAAGCGTCAATATGCTGGCTGCGTTTCATCTCGGATTGAGCCAGGAATGATTCATAGTTCCCAGTATAGCGGTTCAGCTTGGTAAATTCTAAATGGTAAATCACGTTGACGACTTCGTTCATGAAGTGCGTATCGTGAGAAATCAGCATAAACGCATAGGGATAGTCTTTGAGGTAGTTTTTCAGCCAGACGATATGCTCCTCGTCAAGGTAGTTCGTCGGCTCGTCAAGCAGCAGCACGGACGGCTTTTCCAGAAGCAATTTGGCCAGCAGAACCTTTGTACGCTGTCCCCCGGACAAGGAAGAGACGTCCCGCTCCAGGCCGATGGCGCTTAAACCTAATGCGTTGGCGATCTCCTCCACCTTGGCATCGATCAGGTAAAAGCCGCTTGTCTCCAGTCGATCCTGGATTTCTCCCATACGCTCCAAAAGCTCTTCCAGCTCTTCTGGAGTCGCCTCCGCCATTTTTTCCCCGATCACCATCAATTCCTTTTCTTGTTCGAGCAATGGCGCGAAGGCATCCTTCAACACATCGCGAATGGTTTTTCCAGCCTGCAGTTTGGTATGCTGATCCAGATAGCCATACTGGACCTTCGGCATCCATTCGATACGGCCATGATCAGCCATGTTTTGGCCTGTCAGAATCCCCATCATCGTCGATTTCCCGGTACCGTTTGCCCCCACCAGACCTACGCGGTCTCCGGGCTGCAAACGAAAGGATACCTCACGGAACAACACGCGGTCCCCAAATCCATGAGACAAATTTTCCACGATCAAAACACTCATAATTTCCTCCTGATTGTAACCTCACTTAGGCGTTTACAGTAATTCTTTCAAAGCGTCTGGGAGAGTAACGTTTTACATAGTCCTCACCAGCCATAATCAAGTGGTCGAGGCGAACCCGCAGCTCCTGAATGGTGATTCCTTCCATCGCCGTATTCAAAATAGCTGATCGTGCCATCATCCGCAATAGGTTCACTTCATTGCTGATTTTTTGGCCATATACCTTTCCGCTGTGAACGATCTCTGAGCGCTGATTATACGATTTTTTGATAAACTCGGCAATCTTTTCGCGCTCTTCAAACGTCGTCCCGAAATAATAGGCCATACGCAAACGCAATTTATACGTAATCTCCCCTTTTTTCCCGTCGGGAGCAAAGAGAGATTCCAAAGCAATCCACAAATCGAGCAACTGATCTTCCGGGCTCTTTTTTTCGTGCGAGAGTGAATAGCGGCGGAAGGCCAGTGACGGCAGCTTTTTGCCCAACAGCGATTCGAAAATGGACTGCGCCTCGGAATCAAAAATGAACTGGGCTCCGTCGAGGGAGCGTTTTAAATAATTGATTCCGTACATATTGGATTGAATCGTGATCACGTAGGGAATCGAACAAACTCCGTCTAGCACAGACATGTTCAACTTGCCTTCAATCTCGTCAATCCAATCCTGATCATTCTTGACCCTCATCTCTGGATAATCAGCGACAAGAAACAGACTCATGGGGTCTACCCGTTTATCAAACAATCGTTTATTTTCATCCATTTCATCGCGCAAGTACTTGGAAGCTAGCTCGTAAGGCTTTTTCGCTCCTGCTACCAGGTAGTACGAATTGGGCAATTCCAACCGCAACGGCTTGGTTGCAATGGAATTAAACACGGGTGCGATTAAAAGCGGCATGTGATCGCTCCTTTCAAAGGCAGTCAGGCACGATGTTATTCTACCATTAAGTTAACATAATAATAATTATGTTGCATAGTCATGAAGCGGACATGCTTCTCTATAGAATACCAGCATTTCCTATGTTTCGTCACCATTCACTTGTATCAAACTAATTTGGAAGGAGCTGATGAGGATGGATAAAGATTTACATCTGGATCAAAATCCGCACGAAGTCTATAATAATGAAGCAAGACCACTGGAGCAAACAGGAGAACCGATGCCCGGCTCCAAAAAAGTCAAGCAGGAAAATCATTCACGCCAAATCAAAACGAGAGAGGGGTAAGAATCTCTCGATGTACGCGACTCATGCCCGGCAACCAATGCCGGGCTTTCTTTATTTCCATTTATTTACACCGAAAAATATTGAATTGTCCCACAAGGTTGTTCTATGATGGATTTACCATTTTCCTTGGAGGTTACGTGTAGATGATCCTCATTCCACTAAAAGGCAGCAATATCCCGCTTTCCCAAATTGTCAGCTTTCGTGTCTCTCCCCTGTATGAAATGGCAGCAAGCCTGCATGCCTTAGCGCAAATTTCCCCACCCGAGCCCTTTGCAGCTTGGGCAGAAGAGATCATTGCCAATTTTCACTCAGAACGGCTGATCAAGGAATGGGAGTACTTCAAGCCAGTCTTTCGATATGGTATCTCGGATGTATTCGACCCAGTGCAAAACCACAGTCTTCATTGCAACACCGATCTGTACACCCACATCGTCCATATCGAGACGCAAGCTTTTCAGCGCAGTCTAGTACCCGTACTGCAAAATTGGTCGCTTCATCATGAAAAGCCTGAAATCGCTCATGAATTACAACTTGATCCAGATTATGTTAAAGGGCGTTTCAGCCTCTTTCTTTCTTCTTATTGGCAGCTATTCTTCGAAGTTGCTTGGGAGCGAATAACCCCCTTGTTCGACCAAGAAGCGGAGAAGATTCAGGCAGCATGCCAGGACGTCCCAACCTTAGCAGCTTGGCTGCAAGTAATGTGTCCATCGCTTATCTATCTGGATGATCAGCTCCAGTTCTCCCTACCAGCCTCTGATCCAGAGCAGGCAGTGGAACAACTTGTCTTGTATCCCACTCATTATTACCGATCGACACCGTTCCTATTCCAAAAAGGCTCCGGTGTGCATGTACAATACACCTTGGGATAAATCTTTCCTATATCCAATAAAAACGCCCTACGAAGGGCGTTTTTCGTATTGGCGCATATGTGCAACAATTAGTTTATCCAGTTGTTGGCTAATCCGCACAATCTCCGGATCTAGAAAATTGTAGCCAGCATTTTTCGCAGCACTTTCCAGTTTTTGGCGCAAGTCATCAATCATTTTATTCGTAATCTCCATGCTGCCGACCCCCACCCGCACTATATCTCCCACTATTTTACAATAAATACGGGGTACTGGAAAGGGTAATATGTGGGAAAAAGTAGCCTTGCACCGATTTGGTACAAGGCTACTTCGTTCCATCGCTTGTTGACTCGTTTGAAAGCGAATCTTATTTCATGACATGAATCGGATGGCCCATTGCGAGCTCTGCCGCTTCCATAGTCACTTCACCCAATGTCGGGTGGGCGTGGATGGTCAATTCGATGTCTTCCAGTGTCGCACCCATCTCTATCGCCAAGCCTACCTCAGCAATAATATTGGACGCTTCTGGTCCCACGATTTGGGCACCCAAAACCAGCTTGGTTTCCTTGTCGGCGATCAGCTTCACATAGCCTTCGCCAGCGTTCACGGAAAGAGCACGGCCATTAGCAGCAAACGGGAATCGGCCGACTACATAATCGAGACCTTGTTCTTTTGCTTCCCGTTCGTTGATGCCGACGCTGGCGATTTCCGGGTCGCAGAATACAACAGCTGGGATCGCTTTGTAATCTACTTCGGAAGGTTTGCCTGCGATTGCCTCGGCAGCCACTTTAGCCTCGTAGGAGGCCTTGTGTGCAAGTGCTGGACCCGCTACAATATCGCCAATCGCGTATACGTTCGGGATATTGGTGCGGCCCTGTTTATCGACGACAACCAGACCTCTGTCGGTCAGATTCATCCCTACTTCACGCAAGCCAAGCTCATCTGTATTCGGACGGCGGCCTACGGTTACGAGTACATATTCAGCATCAATTTGCTGTTGCTCGCCCTTCACTTCTGCTTTGACAATAACACCGTTCTCGGTCTCTTCCATACCTTGTGCCAATGCCTTGGTCTTGATCTCTACGCCCAGCTTTTTCAGCTTGCGTTCGACCAGTCGCGGCATATCAGGCTCGAAGCCCGGCAGGATTTGATCAGAACCTTCCAGAATGGTGACTTTGGTTCCGAACTTCGCAAAAACGGTACCCAGCTCGATGCCAATATAGCCGCCGCCGATAATCACGAGGCTTTTTGGCAGTTCTGTAAGGGAGAGGGCTTCTGTGGAAGACAAGACTCGCTTACCGAATGGGAATGCCGGCAGTTCGATCGGACGGGAACCGGTCGCGATGATGCAATGCTCGAAGCGGTAACGGTTTACATCATAGCCGTGGAAAACCCGAACTTCATTTTCTGTTACGAAAAGAGCTTCCCCTGGAATGACTTGAATTTTATGCCCTTTGAAGAGAGAGGCAACGCCACCCGTCAATTGTTTGACGATGCCGCCTTTCCACTCTTGCACTTTGGCAAAATCCACTCTCACGTTATCCATGGTAATTCCCATGTCTGCGGTATGTTGTGTATGCTCATAGGTATGTGCAGCGTGGATCATCGCCTTGGAAGGGATGCAACCCACGTTCAGACACACACCGCCCAGATCTGCCTTTTCCACCACAGCAACTGTTTTCCCGAGTTGAGCCGCACGGATGGCTGCTACATATCCACCAGGACCAGAGCCGATGACGAGGACGTCTACTTCTGTTGTAAATTCACCTACTACCATAGTTGTTTATCCCTCCATGACGAGCAGCGTAGGGTTCGCAAGTAGCTGCTTCACGTAGTTCATGAAGCGCTGTGCAGGCTCACCATCTACCAGACGATGGTCAAAGCTGAGCGAGAGCGACAGAACTTGACCCACTACGATTTCTCCGTTTTTCACCACTGGTTTTTCACTGATGCGGCCAACGCCCAGGATCGCTACTTCAGGGTAGTTGATGATCGGGGTAAAGAACATGCCGCCAGCAGAACCGATATTGGTGATGCTGAAAGTAGAGCCTTTCAAATCATCAGCAGATGCTTTGCGATCGCGGGCTTTCGTAGCCAGTTCGCTGATTTCGCCGGAGATTTGGAAGATCGACTTGCTGTCTGCCGCTTTCACGACAGGTACCAGCAATCCGTCTTCGGTCGAAGTTGCGATTCCGATGTTATAGTACTTCTTGTAGATGATCTCTTGTTTTTCATCATCGATAGAAGCGTTCAATTCTGGGAATTTTTTCAGACCAGCAACAACCGCTTTCACGATCATTGGCAGATACGTCAATTTAACGCCACGCTCTTCCGCGAGCGGTTTCGCCTCTTTGCGCATTTCCACCAAAGCAGTTACGTCTACTTCATCGAAGATCGTTACATGCGGTGCAGTATACGCGGATTTGACCATTGCCTTGGCAATCGCTTTACGCATGCCTTTGAGCGGTACGCGCTCTTCCACTTCTCCGCCTGCTGCAGGTGTGTAATGAACAGTTGGCGTTGCAGCCGCTTGAGAAACACCTGTCGCTGCCTGTGCTTCTGCCGCCGGTGCAACCGCTGCTGCTTCCGCTTGTGCCGCTGCAGGAGCTGCTGCCACGGCTCCACCTGCGACGAAGCGATCCACGTCTTCACGTGTGATGCGTCCCAGTTTGCCTGTTCCAGGAACAGTTGCCAGACTTACGCCTTTTTCACGAGCGTATTTTCGTACGGATGGAGTCGCCAAGACGTGCTTGCGATCGATTGGTGCTGCTGTTGCCGTAGCTGTAGCCTGAGCCATTGGTGTTTCCAATGTCTGATTCGCATTTGCACTTACTTGGGAGCCGATGTCGCAGCCTGGTTCCATTTTATCTGCATTAGCTGCAGGTGCTGGTGCCGCTTCTGCTGCATGGGCATCACCATGTCCATGGTCTGGAAGGTTTGGAATTTCGCCTTCAACCTCGAATTCGATCAGAGGGTCTCCGACTACACTGACAGTACCTTCAGTTACTTTCAAATCAATGACTTTTCCTTTTACAGGAGAAGGCACCTCTACGACTGCTTTATCATTTTGTACTTCCATGATGACTTGGTCTTCTTCTACGGTATCTCCCGGCTGTACGTGCCACTTGACGATTTCGCCTTCATGGATGCCCTCGCCCAGCTCCGGGAGTCTGAATGTAAAACGACTCACGCTATTCTCCTCCTTCATAAACACTTCCGTAATGAAAACAGGTTTGTGCCAAAAGAAGGCGGAAAGCTCTCAACTTTTCCGCCAATTGTATCCTTGTAACTTCATTAGAAGTCGAGCACTTGGGTCAGTCCATCCACGACGCGTTTCACGTCAGGGAGCCATACGTCTTCTGCCGTAGCAAAAGGATATACGGTATCAGGAGCTGTCACGCGCAGGACAGGTGCTTCCAGATGAAGAATGGCGCGCTCATTGATTTGCGCAATAATTTCTGCTGCTACACCGGAAGTTTTTTGAGCCTCTTGTACCACGATGGCACGATTGGTCTTCTTCACGGATTCGACGATGGTATCGATATCGAGCGGGCTGATGGTGCGCAGGTCGATTACTTCTACCTTTGCTCCACGCGCTTTCTCGATTTCCTCAGCCGCTTTGAGGCTGGTATGAACCATTGCGCCGTACGTAATAATGGTAACGTCACTGCCTTCTTTCACGATGTTCGCTTTTCCGAGCGGAATGGTGTATTCCCCCTCTGGAACCTCTTGACGGAAGGAGCGGTACAGCTTCATGTGCTCCAGGAACACGACCGGATCATTGTCGCGGATCGCGGAGATCAACAAACCTTTTGCGTCGTATGGATTGGAAGGGATGACAACCTTCAGACCTGGTGTTTGCAGCATCAGACCTTCGAGGGAGTCTGCGTGCAGCTCAGGTGTTTTTACCCCGCCTCCAAAAGGAGAGCGGAATGTAACCGGGCTGGTAAAGCGCCCGCCGGAACGGTAGCGCATGCGTGTTGCTTGGGAAGCAATCGCGTCAAAGGTTTCAAATACAAATCCGAAGAACTGGATTTCCGCTACGGGACGGAATCCATTGATGGAAAGACCTACAGCCAGCCCGCCGATACCGGACTCAGCCAGTGGTGTATCAAATACGCGCTGCTCTCCAAATTCGGATTGCAGGCCTTCTGTAGCGCGGAATACCCCGCCGTTATTTCCTACGTCTTCCCCAAAGACGACTACGGTCTCATCGCGTTTCAGCTCGACACGCATCGCATCCGTAATGGCTTGAACCATTGTCATTTGTGCCATGGCTTATTTCGACTCCTTCGCCAGGTATTCTGCCTTTTGTTCTTCCAATGCTGGTGGCAGTGTTTCGAACATGACATCGATCAGTTCGGATACTTTCATTTTTGGCGTTTCATCCGCCTTCTTGATTGCATCTGCTACAGCTTGTTTCGCTTCTTCGATGACTGCTTCTTCATCTTTTTCACTCCAGAGGCCTTTGCCTTCCAGGAATTTGCGGAAGCGGATCAGCGGGTCGTTAAGTTCCCACTCGCTTTGCTCTTCACCAGTACGGTAGCGAGTTGGGTCATCCCCTGCCATTGTGTGCGGACCATAACGATAGGTCAGTGCTTCGATCAGGGTCGCACCTTCACCGTTTACGCCACGTTCTTTAGCTTTTTGCACTGCGTAGTAAACAGCCAGAATGTCCATTCCGTCAATACGCTCGCTTGCGATACCTGCTGCAACCGCTTTAACCGCGATGTTTTCAGAAGCAGTTTGCTTTTCGAACGGAAGAGAAATCGCATAGCCGTTGTTTTGCGAGAAGAAAATGACTGGCAACTTATACACACCAGCGAAGTTCATACCCTCGTAGAAGTCACCTTGCGAAGTCGCACCATCACCAAAATAGTTGATGGCTACACGCTTTTCACCGCGCAATTTGTAACCCATCGCTACCCCAGTAGCCTGTGTGCATTGTGCAGCGATAATGATTTGCGGCATCAGGACATTTACGCCTTCTGGAATGCGTCCACCCTCGATATGACCGCGGGAATACAGGAATGCTTTATGCATCGGGTATCCATGCCACACCATTTGCGGAATATCACGGTAGCTCGGCAGGATAAAGTCTTCTTTGGAAAGAGCCCCTTCAGAACCAATCATGCTCGCTTCTTGTCCTGCTACAGGAGCGTAGAAGCCCAGACGGCCTTGGCGGTTCAAACTGATGGCACGTTGGTCCCACACGCGGGTAAAGACCATTTTACGCATCAGTTCACGCAATTCATCATCGGAGAGCTTTGGCATCAAGTCAGGACGTACTACCGTCCCATCCGGTGCAAGAATTTGCAGCGGGGTGTTATTGCCTGTTTGTTCAACAGCAGTGGATACGCTCATCACATTTCACCTCGTCACTAGATTAAGGGGCTGTCATAAAATCCTTCGTCTCTTTCACAACCAAGCGATTGCTCAGTCGTCAGTCGTTAGGGAATCGAGCCAGCTTCCTTTGTTGATTGTTGTAGCTGTTACACTACCCTGTTATACCTCAGAAGAAAGTCTGTTTAATGTGTTATAGCATTGATATTACAGGGTTTATTTCCTTCCTGTTATCATTTACTATAAAAGCTGTATCAATTTTTTTCAAGCCTTAAGTTTTTTTTGGGCAAAAAACGGAGGAGGCCGTATAACGTGTCAGATTATGTAAAACGCACGATTTTCAAGGAAGAGGTCCCCAGTCAATACGCGGATACTCCTCGCCTGGTCAAAGTGTATGCACCTCCAGGATATAACGAACTCGTCTCGTACCCTGTCATCTATTGCCAGGATGGAAATGACTTTTTCACGATGGGCAGAATCGCGACCATCGCTAATCAATTGATCCTTGAAGAAGGCATCGAGCCTTTTATGATAGTCGGCGTCTCCGTCGAGCGCAGCAAACGCACGAGCGAGTATGCTGCCAACGGTTCGCGCAATGAAGCCTACAAACGCTTTTTTACAGACGAATTGCTCCCCTATCTCGAGGAGCGTTATCCGATCCGCCGCGATCCTTCATCGCGTGTCTTGGCAGGCGATTCCTTGGGCGGGACGGTCTCTCTCCACCTCGCTATGGATCGGCCTGACCTGTTTCCGAAGGTACTTTCCTTGTCCGGTGCATACTTCCAACCTACATTGGATGAGTTGGCCATAAAAGAGAGCCTGAAGTGGCTGAACATCTGGATGGTCGTCGGTCTAGATGAAACAGCTGTCGAGACGCATTCGGGAACCTTTGATTTTGTCCACTGGAATCGCGCGGCCAAACAGATCCTGGAGCAAAAAGGAGCGACTGTGTCCTATCGCGAGAAGCCAGGAGATCATGTCTGGGGCCTGTGGCAAAAGGAACTGCCTGACGGTTTGCGCCACTTCTTCCCCAATCCCCTTCTGTAGCACGCGCATTCCTGAAGATCAACATACACCCAAGGCTATAGACCGTTGATTTCCTGAATCTGTTCATACCCGTAGTAACGGCCATCTGCCAGATAAATTCCTTGGTGGGTGGCTTGTTCGATTTCGCCGGCTACTTGTGTGTCATTGTTCAGGACGATATTGACGATCTTGCTTTCGTCACGCTGCATCTGGTTTTGAATTCGTTTTCGATCCCGCGCAGAGATCATTCCTACCCCTCCATTTCCAAATGATTGGATTATCCCTAGTATTTCATTGGCGGCTATGATTTACACAACTGCCCGGACAATAAAAGAAAGTCCCCTACTAACGGAGGGAACTTTCTTCCAATACACTCGTAATGATTTCAAGGACTCGAGAAATATCGCTTTCACTAATGTGCCGATGCGTCGTAAAGCGTGTGACGTGCTCGTCAAAATCGTTGGCCAGGACTCCTTTTTCTCGCAAACGAGAAATAAATTCCACAGCTGTCATTTGACGGGAAGCCGTATTGACCAACACGATGTTGGTGTCTACAGGTGCTACGTCGAGTTCCAGTTCATGCAGACCCTTTTCCAATTGTCTGGCACAGGCGTGGTCCTCTGCCAGACGTCCAGTCATCTGCGTCAGTGCAATGATCCCCGGTGCTGCTACATATCCCGCCTGGCGCATTCCGCCTCCCAGCTTTTTGCGCCACCATCTTGCCTCGGCGATAAATTCCCGGTCCCCTGCCAAAATCGAGCCCACAGGAGCACTCAAGCCTTTGGACAGACAAACCTGCACCGTATCTGTATACTGCGTCAACTCTCGGACATCGACTCCTAGAGCTACGGCAGCATTAAATAATCGCGCTCCATCGAGATGCACCGGAATCCGATGTTTGCTGGCTACGTCGTACACTTCCTTCATCTGCTGTGGTGTCAGAATTGCACCACCGGCACGGTTATGCGTATTTTCCATACAGATCAGCTTGGTTCTGGGATAGTGAATATTTTGCCCGCGAACAGCCCTGTCCACATCGTCAGCCTTCATCGCGCCCCGCACGCCTGCCAGCGTGCGTGTCTGGACACCAGCCAAGGCCGCCATAGCTCCACTCTCGTAGTAGAAAAGATGGGATTCCGCTTCCAGAATCACCTCGTCTCCGTTCACGCAATGGGTCAAGACGGCCACCTGGTTCCCCTGTGTGCCGCTTGTCACAAACAGTGCCGCCTCTTTTCCGAGACAGTCTGCTGCGATCTCTTCCAAGCGATTGACAGTCGGATCCTCCTTATAGACGTCATCTCCTACCTCTGCCTGCGCCATCGCGAGGATCATTTCTTCCGTCGGTTTCGTCACCGTATCACTTCGCAAATCGATCTTCATCCAAGAAGCCCCCTCTTTCAGACGATACCTGTAAACTTTCCACATTGCATCGGTAATTCCCTCTTTGCTAATATGGAGAAGAGACTTTATTCCAGTTAGGAGACTTGCCACATGAAGGTAAAAATTACGCGTAATGCAGCGAAGCAACTGAACACCGTATTGGAACAGGAAGAAGACAAGGAACTGAAGCTGCGTGTATACATAACGCATTCCCACGGCGATCATGCCCACTATGGCCTCGCTTTGGACAAAGCTGGCGACGACGATGAAGTCGTGGCTACGGATAAAGAAATCGATGTCATTGTGAAAAAGGACGATCCTCTTCTCGACGGTGTCGTCATCGATTATCTCTATCTGCCGCAAGAAGGCTATGTGATTACCAACCCATCCAAAGGAAATCACGGCGACCACTAAGTCTTTTCTCGTAGACAAGGGAAAAGCCCCCAGCAAACGGCAAAATGGCCGAAACTGGGGGCTTTCTATGATATGGTATACAACTCCTGTGGCATGTGATGCCAAAGTGGCGCTGGATGATGTGGGTCACCTGTGATGACCAACCGATGTACGGGACGAGTCATCGCCACGTACAACAGCTTTGCGTCCCACTCGTTTTGTTGATATTCCCCCACATCGACCAAGATGACGACATCGAATTGCAACCCCTTCGTCAGGAAAGCAGGCATGACTGTAACGCCGCCTGGAAAATGCTTGTCTTTGCTGCTCAACAGGGTGAGGGACGGAATTTGTGCTTTGAGCGATTTATGAGCCCGTTTGCTTCCACTGATGGACTTGGTCACAATGGCGATCGAACGAAAGCCCTCCTCCGTATACTGGTTAACACGGCTTGCTATTTCCTCCCACATTTCGTTGCGCTTCGCCCGCAAAAGCATCTCTGGCTGTACGCCATAGCGCAGCACAGGTTTGGCAAGAACTGTAATCGGCAAATCAATTTGCTTCAATATTTCATTGGCGCAGCGCATGATTTCGACCGTGGAGCGATAACTTTGAGACAATGTATACATGCTCGCTTTCGGTTGTACGAAAACACCTTGGGTGAGCTCATCCCAGTTATGAATCCCGCGATACGCATGGATTCCCTGCGCAATATCCCCGACGATCGTCAAGGAATTTGCCTTCGTCGCCAAAGCGATGACCGCGATCTCAAGCGCACTCAAATCTTGCGCTTCGTCAACGACGGTGTGATCGAACCGACCAGCTTGGTCCATTCCCTCCACCAGATGATGCAGGTAGAGAAGCGCAGCGATGTCCTCAACCTCGACTCTTTCCTGTGCAAACAAAGAATCAGACGTGCTGCAGGTGTCCTCGATGACATCATCCTCGATTTCTATCGGGACCAGCTTGCGCAACAAGTCTGGCTCTGTTAACAATTCCCGATATGAGGCAAAAACCTCCATGCGAGGAAAGGAAACCATGTAACTGTCCAGGATCTGGTCCAGCATCTTTTCATACTTCGCTAGGCCTTGTTTGTCCAAATCAATTTTACATTCGCGTAAATGCGCGTAAAAATGCTTGTTCATCTCCTGCTTCAAATGTTTACGAAGCGCATCCACCCTGCGATGATACGGGTGATGAGAAAAAAGCTCCATAAAGCTCTGTTTGATAAAGCTGCCGTCTATCGCAAACACATGTTTGGTACGAGAAAAGACAAAGCTTAGTTTTTTAAACGGGATACGCGTCTCGATGATATGGTGAATATAGTGTTCCAACGCTTGCTTGCAAGCCAACGAGCCTTTGAAACGAAGCCGATTGCGTGCTTGCTCCTGCTCTCGCGGCTCCTGTTCCTCGTCAAAAAACAGTGTCAGCGGCTTATCTGGACTGGTGATGCGCCATCCCTTCGGCAGCATGGGCTTGACCAGCTTGGCTGCCCAATCCACAAAGGTGGACTGCATCACATCATCGACTCCCAATTCAGGTAAGACCTCGGAGATATAGGTTAGGAACATCCGGTTCGGGGCAAATACCATAAACTTTTTTGACTGCATCGAATCCTGATAGTTGTAGATCAGATAAGAGAGCCTGTGCAGGGCAATCGTCGTCTTCCCGCTCCCTGCCACACCTTGCACGACGATAGGGCGATCCTTTTCAGCACGGATAATGTCATTTTGCTCGGATTGGATGGTCGCGACGATATCTTTTAATCGACTGTCATTCGTCTCATTCAGATTCGCCGCCAGAAACTCGTCAATGAAGCCTTCCTGCAAGAAATCATCCGGATGGCTCATCTCTCGATTGATCGTTTCCTTGACTGCCCCGTCATAGATTCCTGTTATCTTCCCATCCTCTATGGCAAAATTTCGTTTCAAGGTCACTTCGCCACGTACGATTTCCCTGCCCATTCGGTAAAAGGCATCCTTGCTCTCGCCAGAGTAGTACAGACTGGCGATCGGTGCACGCCAGTAGTATACGAGCGAGTCAAACGTGTCGCTTCGCACAACCCCCCGTTTGCCTATGTATACCGAATCCCGCTCATATACTTCATCTTTTATAAAGTCTACACGGCCAAAATACGGCTTATCACGCCCGTGATCCTCCAGGTACCGCAGTTCTTTTGCCTTGGAAAAATTGACGACTTGCTTTACGTAGTCGTCCGTTGCTTCTCTGATGTCGTCACGCAGTGTCGAAATTTCGTGATCGATTTGATTGACTGTGTCTTCCAATTTTTTCTGTTCTTGCTCATAATCCGGGTGATTCATACGATTGATTCTCCTCCTTTCATGACGGTAACCACACCTTACACTATGCCGTTCCGGACATTTGGCGAGCTAACCAGATACCCGCCCCACAAGACATAATACCCACAATTACACTCGTCGACAGATACATGATCCCTTTCCAATAAAGTCCCTCGCCCCAAAAACTGACGACCTCCAACGAAAAGGTGGAAAACGTCGTAAAGCCGCCCATCACTCCCGTGGCAAAAAGGAGATACATTTCCGGAGAAAGGATTCCCCGTTCCTTGCCCCAAACGGCGAGCATCCCGATACAAAAGGAACCGATTACGTTTGCCAGCCAAGTCCCCAACGGCCAACCGGGTTGATTAGCCAAGAGGGAGAGGCCATAGCGAAACAACGACCCGATCGCACCGCCGATAGCTACTGCTACCCAACTCATGTATACCTCCTTCGAATCATGCTCTGTCTTTTTGAAATCCGTTTTTTCAGAACAAGAAAGACATCCAAGCTTCGTGCGTGGATGTCTTTTTTGTATGCGTATCTGTTATCTTACTGTTTCGGACCATTTTCTTCAAGGTCTTCCACGTAACGAATCGAGTCTAGATTTGCCTTCAACGATAGTTTTACAGCATCAATATACTTCTGCCGAAGCGCTTTTTGCTCGAGTTTTTCTTCCTCGGTCAAACCTTCTTCGCGCGATTTTTTCACGAGTTCGTTAATTCGTTTGATTTCCGCGTCACTGACCACTTGTTGGTTCCTCCTACTCTGTCGTCATGCGGCTTTATTATATCATACCGCCGCAGCGACGCAAAGCAGGCTGAGTCCATACTGCTTACGACACAGGAATGAGCAAAGTCTGTCCTGGGTAGATGATGGGACTCTCCAGTTGGTTCAGGGCTTTGATCTCTTGAACCAATCGATTCACATCCATGCTCGATGCATCTCGGTATCGCATCGCCAGCTTCCACAAGCTGTCTCCCTCACGCACAGTGATCTCTTCCACCTGAATAGGAACGGTCTGGACTGTTTCCAGGCCCTGATCATGCGTTCCGGAATGGCCAGGTGCCGCATAAGCAAACACTAGTTCGCTCAACAGGTAAAAAAAGAGAGCGAATGTAATGAGGAAGTGCAAAGCTTGTCCACGCGTAATCCCGATGCGAACAGGGCGAGCCTCTTTTTTAGCGAAACGATTATATGTATGAGTAACGTGCATCTATGATCTCCTCCTGCAAACGTATGTTCCATTTCTTGTTCCTATCATAGATGCGAACATACGTTCATGTCAAGCGAAATCATGACAAAAATCGAAAAAAACGAACTTATGTTTGTCGAACGCAAGATCCCATGGTATAATATTGAAAACATGATCGAGAAAACAGAGGTGTTTTCATGTCTAAATTATCCAATCGGCAGCAAGCCATCATCGACTTCATTCGCAAGGAAGTTCGGGACAAGGGGTATCCTCCCTCCGTCCGCGAGATCGGCGAGGCCGTCGGACTCGCTTCAAGCTCCACCGTTCACGGCCACCTGGCGCGTCTGGAAAAGAAAGGCCTGATTCGCCGCGACCCTACCAAACCTCGCGCCATCGAATTATTGTCCGAAGAGGATCGCTTTCAAGACAATTTCGAAGACTATGTGGTTCGTGTACCTGTCGTTGGGAAGGTAACAGCCGGTCAACCGATCACCGCAGTCGAAGACGTAGAAGAGTACTTCCCGCTGCCTGAGAACATCGTGACATCGGACAAGGTGTACATGCTTCGCGTATCCGGAAACAGTATGATTGAAGCCGGGATTCTCGATGGCGATTACGTGATCGTGCGCCAGCAGAACGTCGCCAACAACGGCGATATCGTCGTCGCTATGACAGAAGAAGACGAGGCGACAGTAAAGCGTTTCTTCAAAGAAAAGAACCATTTCCGCCTGCAGCCGGAAAACGCCACGATGGAGCCAATCATTTTGGACGCTGTATCCATTTTGGGAAAAGTAATTGGCGTATACCGTCTGATTCACTAGAAACATTGACATTCGCAAAAAAAGACAGCCGCGGCTGTCTTTTTTTATTCCATTGCCCGCTAGATTGCAAGGAAAAACCAGGTAATCATGGCAATCTGGATTACAACCTTGACGACCGCACTGCTAAGAAATCCGATCAGTGACCCGAACCCCGCCTTCAATGCGCGATCGAATGGTTGTTGTTGCAACAACTCGACGATCACAACCAGTACAAACGGCATGATCAGAATACCGAACGGCGGGAAGATAAAAAGCCCCAAGATAATCCCCACAACGGCTGCAAAGGAAGACCATTTCGACCCTCCATACCTTTTGACAAAGTACATATTCGTCAAAAGATCTGCACCGTACATCAGGATGCTCAACGCCACCATCCCCCACCAGAAAGAAGCGTGCAGCCCCTCCCCCGGAGCGGCGAGAACGAAGTGGTAGAGTAAAAATCCTCCCCATAACAAGAGGGTATCAGGCAAGACTGGCATAAAGATGCCGACGATACTCAGGATAAAAAGTGCTACGATGACAATCCACAGCAGTATCTCCATGATTGGCACTCCTTTCTTCTCCTATGGGTATACGAAACGAGCCGTTCTTTTGTTGCATGCAATTCTCATACGGATCTTAAATCAGCGCGCTTTCCGTGGTAAAATGACAGAAGTTATGATGAACCATGATATCGATGTGGAGGGAACCTTATGTTTGAGCTTGCTTCCTTGGGAACGTTCATCGCATTTGTGATTGGACTCTTCCTGATCCCCGGCCCCGCTGTCCTGCTTACCGTCTCTCGCACGATTCAGGCTGGACGAAGAGGCGGAATTCTCGCAGGACTTGGAATTGCCACTGGAGACTTTATCCATACTCTTTTTGCTGCTTTAGGCCTTTCCGCCATTTTGATGCATTCTTCCCTTGCATTCAACATCGTCAAGTACGCGGGCGTCGCCTATCTGCTCTACCTTGGGATTCGTGCCTTGCTGGAAAAGACGCAAGAAACGAAAGAAGAACAAGTAATAGAGACCCCGAAGGAATCTTCTTGGCGTTCATACTGGCAGGCGATCGTGGCAGAAGTGCTCAATCCAAAGACGGCTCTGTTTTTCCTAGCCTTACTACCGCAGTTTGTCCATCCTGAACGCGGTGCTTCCTTTGCTCAATTCATGGTCCTTGGTCTGATCTTTGTCGTACTAAGTGTTCTTTATACAACAACTATCGTTCTGTGCATTCGTCCGATCAGTGTTTTCGTCAAAAAGATCGCCTGGATTGACCCGTGGAAGAACAAAATAGTCGGCATCATTTATTTTAGCCTTGGGTTGAAGGTTGCATTGGATTCGCGATAAATTTACGAATAGTAGCGATAGTTAGCCACCGTTGATCCCAGGACCACCTTTTAATTCCGGATTTAAACGAGCAACCTCATCCTAACGGGAAGAGGTTGCTTTCCGATATAGAAGCGCGGTTTGAAGAAGTTCACGATCTCTTGAAGTGAGCTTTGGGATCGCCCCGCACAGAGAGGAGAGGGTAATTTGAATGATATGTTATCAATTTTTATAGTGATAGCTCTATTTATGGTTTTTAAATATAGTTTCACTAAGCAAAATAAACCACTTAAAATAACTCACTTAGCAATTGAATATGCAATTACTGTTGGGTTTGTACTAGTAATAAAGGTAATTATTTTCGGTTTCTCTTCTTTTTTTAACTGATTGCCTACCCATAGAATAGGTATCCCCGCTATGCCAATCCACTCCTTATACCACACACGCCGTCCTACTTCTTGAGACTGGGGCAGATATGAAGTACATCAAGGAACGCCTCGGCCATGGCAGCGTTCAAATCACTGCTGATGTATACGCCCACATTTCTAAAAAAAATCGAATCCGATACCATGAATAAATTTGAGGAGTTCATGCGAAACATCTATGAGTAAAAATTGCGGGTGTTTTGTGGGTGCATCACCCAAGAAGAAGAAAATACTCTTTCACCCACCAATAAAAAATAACCCTCACACCTACTGGCGCAAGGGTTATCTCTATTTAATACAGAGTCATGTACTGCGTGCGCTCCCACTCATGGACGCGCGTTCTAAACATATCCCATTCGATTTCTTTTGCTTCAACGAAGTGAATCAGCGCGTGTTCGCCGAGGGCTTCACAGATAACCGGGTCTGCCTTGAGGCATTCGATCGCCTCTTTCAAGGTTGCAGGCAGGTTGGAAATGCCGTTTTCTTCGCGCTCCTCTTCGTTCATCACGTAAATGTTGCGGTCAACGGCAGGCGGTGCTGCCAATTTGTTCTTGATGCCATCCAAACCGGCTTTGAGCATGACGGCCAGAGCCAGATATGGGTTGGTCGCTGGGTCTGGACTGCGCACTTCAATACGTGTGCTGACTCCGCGGGAAGACGGGATACGAATCAGCGGAGAGCGGTTTTTGGCAGACCATGCCACATAGCAAGGTGCTTCGTAACCTGGCACGAGACGCTTGTACGAGTTAACCAACGGATTGGTGATGGCGGTAAAACCGCGAGCATGCTTCAAGATCCCCGCCAGATAATGCATCGCAGTTTCACTCAAGCCCAACTCGTCTGTCTCATCGTAGAAGACATTTTCTTTGCCACGGAAGAGAGACTGGTTGGCGTGCATGCCGGAACCAGCTACGCCGTACAGTGGTTTTGGCATGAATGTCGCGTGCAGACCGTGCTTGTGAGCGATGGTTTTGACAACCAGCTTGAAGGTCAGAATCTGGTCTGCTGCCTTCAGGGCATTCGCGTATTTGAAATCGATCTCGTGTTGACCTGGAGCTACTTCGTGATGGGACGCTTCTACTTCAAAGCCCATTTTCTCCAGAGTCAACACGATATCGCGACGGCAGTTTTCACCGGTGTCGAGTGGTGCAAAGTCAAAGTATCCACCTTGGTCGTTCAGATCCAGTGTTGGTTCACCTTTTTCATCCAGCTTAAACAGGAAGAACTCAGGTTCTGGTCCGACGTTAAACGCGGTGAAGCCCATTTCTTCTGCTTCCTTCAGAGCGCGTTTCAGGATGTAGCGCGGGTCTCCTTCAAATGGTGTGCCATCGGTCATGTAGATGTCACAGATGAGACGAGCTACCTTGCCATGTTCGTTGCCCCAAGGGAAGACCACCCAAGTGTCCAGATCCGGCACCAGATACATGTCGGATTCTTCGATGCGGACGAAGCCTTCGATGGAAGAACCGTCGAACATCATTTTGTTGTCGAGAGCTTTCGGCAGTTGAGACAGAGGGATTTCTACGTTCTTGATCATCCCCATCAGATCCGTAAATTGAAGACGGATGTATCGGACATCCTCTTCTTTGGCAATACGCATGATGTCTTCTTTTGAATACTTGCTCATATTTCTCTCCTCCTGTCTCTAGTACAACTTATATCAGTGGAAAAAGCGTGAAAGCTCTCCACGTATCAATGCGTCCTCGCCTGGGCGGGCAGCATTGCGATACATGATTTGTTGTTTTAGCAACTGATGCAGCTCCTTGTCGGACATCTCTTTGCGTTTCGACTCGGAAAAGGTCGTGACCTTCGTCTGCTCCTGTACGGGTTCATGCATATGCAGGACCTGCTTGATCCCTGCAATGTTCAGTCCCTTTTCAATCAGTGCCTTGATCTCCAACAGCCGATCCACATCATTGAAAGAAAAGAGGCGCTGTTTCCCTTCGGTGCGGGCTGGTTTGATGAGGTCGTTTTGCTCGTAGTAGCGGATTTGCCTCGCTGTCAGATCCGTCAACTTCATGACGATCCCAATGGGAAAGAGGGCCATATTCCGGCGAATGTCATCACTCATGACTTGTCCCTCCTCTATGGTATTTCTTCTTCTTTATTCTATGCAATCAGATAATTCCTGTCAACGTATGTTAGAAAAGATCACACCAAAATTCTCACATGACAGAAAAAAGCAGCGACTGCCTCGTCATGGAAGCTGCCGCTGCTCGGTATCCGGTCTAGGCGCTCGGCAATTCAAGCAGCCCTTTTTCCAACATCCCGTCTATCGCTGTGAGAATCCCCACTTTTACATGCGAATAGGTCAAGCCGCCTTGTACGAAACCCAGGTACGGGGGACGGATCGGTCCATCCGCTGAGAACTCGATACTTGCCCCTTGGATAAATGTTCCCGCTGCCATGATCACTGGATCAGCATAGCCCGGCATCTCGCTAGGGTAAGGCGTGACATGTGCGTCTACGGGAGCTGCTTTTTGTATACCCTGGCAAAATGTTATCAGCCGCTCCGCCGTGCCAAAAGCAACGGACTGGATCAAATCTGTGCGTGGTTCATGCCAAAGCGGATTCGTTTGAAAACCCAAGAGTTCCAGCAGCGCTGAGGAGAAGACAGCGCCTTTCAACGCTTCCCCGACGACATGGGGAGCGAGGAAAAAGCCCTGGAACATCTCGAGTAGCGAATAAAGCGAGGCTCCACCTTCAGCTCCGATTCCCGGCGCAGCCATGCGGTAGGAAGCAAGCCGAACCAGTTCCTCCCGCCCGACGATATAACCGCCCGTTTTGACCAGCCCGCCGCCTGGGTTTTTGATCAGCGAGCCCGCCATAATATCTGCACCTACCTGCAACGGTTCCTGCAGTTCGGTAAACTCGCCGTAGCAGTTGTCTACGAATACGATCAATTCCGGATTGATTTCCTTGACGTAGCGGATCATTTCTTCGATCTTGGCGATAGTAAACGATGGACGATCGGCATATCCACGCGAACGCTGAATTCCGATCACTTTGGTTTTCGGGGTAATTGCACGGCTGACAGCATCAAAATCAATACCGCCATCCTCTTGAAGCAGCACATAGCTGTACCCGATGCCGTAGTCTTTGAGTGACCCTTGTCCCTCTCCACGAACCCCCACGACTTCTTCCAATGTGTCGTAAGGCTTCCCGGTAATATAGAGCAAGTCGTCCCCCGGACGCAGGATGCCAAAAAGCGAAATCGCAATGGCATGAGTCCCGGAAATGATATGCGGACGGACGAGGGCCGCTTCGCCACCGAATACATCCGAATAGATGGACTCCAGTGTCGAACGGCCCGAATCATCGTATCCGTAGCCTGTGGACGGGGCGAAGTGAAACTCATTCACCCCGTGTTTTTGAAAGGAGCGCAACACCTTCAGTTGATTGCTGTCGACAACATCGGCAATCTCCTGATGACGACGTGCGATCATCGCTTCTACTTCCGTTACGAGGGGACGCAGCTGTTCCCCGTGAGAAAAATACTGAAACATACCTTTCTTACCAACTCTCTTCTACAGTCTCTGGAGGGTCCAGGAGAAATGGCGCAATCCTTCCGTAGATCGGGTGATCCCGGTTGACGCGCACCATTACCCGGTAGGATTCCTCCTCTTCTTCGTACTCCTGCTCCATTTCCACACCTTCGCGATGCAGGAGGGACAAGATATCACCGCGTTCTATCGGAACTTTTAACGTAAATTGATCAAAGGAGGCCATAACGAAAGACTCGATTCGCTCCAAAAGCTGCAGCTGATCTTCCTTTCGCAATGCGGATACCAGGATGGAGTCATCTGCAGGCGGCAGGTAGGTTCCTTCCCGCAAAAGATCAGCTTTATTAAACACAACCAACTCGGGAATCTGCTCTGCCTTCAGCTCTTTCAAGATCCGGTTCACCACCTCCATGTGGATCTCCAGATCTGGATGGCTGCTGTCTACAACATGCAGGATAAGGTCCGCTTCCTTCACACCTTCCAATGTAGAGCGGAAAGCAGCTACCAGCGTTGTCGGCAAATCCTGAATAAATCCTACCGTATCCGTCAGCAGCACTTCCATCCCATTTGGCAGTTGCAATTGGCGCGTCGTAGGATCAAGCGTCGCAAACAGCTTGTCTTCTTGCAGCGTTTCAGCGGTAGTCAACTGATTCAGCAAAGTTGACTTTCCAGCATTTGTGTACCCGACCAGGGCAACTTGAAACACACTGTTTTTCTTGCGCCGCTCGCGATGCAGCTGGCGTGTTCTGACCGTATCGGCCAACTGTTGCTTGAGCTCGCTGATCCGTTTGCGGATATGCCTTCTATCGCTCTCCAGCTTGGTCTCCCCTGGACCGCGCGTCCCGATCCCGCCTCCGAGCCGAGAGAGCTGCTTGCCTTGTCCGGCGAGACGTGGAAGTAGGTAATTGTACTGCGCCAGCTCGACCTGAATCTTCCCTTCGCGGGATTGTGCCCGGCCAGCGAAAATGTCCAGGATCAACTGTGTGCGGTCAATCACCTTGCAGTCAAACACCCGATCGAGATTGCGCGTCTGGCTCGGAGATAGCTCATCGTTAAAGATGATGACATCGACATCCAGTTCCTGCGCGCGGTGGGCGATCTCCTCAATTTTTCCTGAGCCTAGATACCAGGCGGAGTCCACGCGTTCGCGGTTTTGCGTGATGACATCCAGCACCTCCACCCCTGCGGTATCTGCTAATTCATGCAGTTCTTCCATGGACAGACGCATCCGCTCTATATCGCGGTTATCCAAGAGACAGCCAATCAAGATCGCTGTCTCTTGTGTTTTGATCATTTCGCTCACGAAACCCCGTCCTTTCTACACCCCTTATCATACCACATACTGGCTGTACGCTACGATGTGGACCAGACAAAATCCTCTGGCACCAAGGTCATGATGTCTTCACGAGTCAGTTCCTGCACAGCCAAAAGGCGGATCGCCTGTTTGCGGATCGCCTGTTCCAACGTATTGCGCACATAACGGGCATTGCTGAAATTCGTCTCAAAGATGTCGTTTTGCTTCGCTCTAACATACTGCTTCAACTTTTCCTTGGCTCCCGGAGACAGCTTATACTCCTTGGCCTCCAACATCGAATCCGCTATTTTCATGAGTTCATCTACTGTATAATCTGCAAATTTCAGATGGATCGGAAAACGGGAGGGCATGCCTGGATTTAGTTCCAGAAAAGAATCCATTTCATCTGTGTAGCCGGCTAAAATGCAGACAAAATCGTTTCCGTGATCTTCAAGGGCTTTTGTTAGACAGTCTATAGCCTCTTTGCCAAAATCCTTTTCTCCACCACGCGCCAATGAATACGCCTCATCTATAAAAAGGATTCCTCCCAATGCCTTCTTGACCAGCTCTCGCGTCTTTTGCGCCGTATGTCCGATGAATTCCCCCACAAGATCTGCCCGCTCCACCTCAATGAGATGTCCTTTGGTCAAGATCCCCATTTCGCGAAAAATCCTGCCGAAAATGCGTGCAACCGTCGTTTTCCCGGTTCCCGGATTCCCTTTAAACACCATGTGAAACACTTGCTTTTCCAGCTTCAATTGATGCTTTTCGCGTTCCTTGTTCATCCGCAGAAGCGCATGGATTTCATACATCAGCTTTTTAGCTTCCGAAAGTCCAATCAATCGCTCCAGATCATCAAAGGCGGCTGCCACATTACCCGGAGCCGTCGTCCGAACCCGATCCACCAACGTTTCTGGTTGTTTGACCCGCTCTGGTCGGTGAAATACCACCTGGATGCGATGCGGCACCTTTTCATCGTAGGTTTCGGTTGAAGGTTGATAGCCGGTCGGTTTCACCTGGGATCACCTGCCTCTTGGTCATACCATAGTATACTCATCAAAGAGGCAAACCTGCCCTATTTTTTGACCTCCACCTGTCCCAACACCAGGAGACAAGAACCAATCCAAGCAAGCAGCCCGAGAGCAAGGGAACGATGCTCGACACCGGATCTGAATAGGGGAGCACTCCCTTTTGCACCAAGGAATGAACACTTGCCGCGATGATACCGATGGAGCCCACACTGCTCCAGTAAAGCCATTTTTGCAGCGGTGTATAGAATGGTTGCAAGGACAAGCTCCTGTTTGCCAGGCACAGCCGTATCAGACAGATCGCGATCAGGCCCAACCCTAGCAACGTGCTGCCATGCTGAAAAAGCTTGAACATCGGGACCTCCCTGCCGACGAGATGGAGCGTTTTCTGAAGGAAGGGCAGCCTGTCTACAAAATAAGCCCTCTGATGGGTAAAAGAGTCCCAGGCGATATGGCTCAAGCTTCCTAAAAGGGCTGAATAAACAAAAATCACGATGGATCGCCAGGATGTGGGGAACCACGCTGTCATCGCGATTGGCATCAAGCCTTTGCGGCACCACTCTGGCATGCTAGCCAGCATCGAATGCTTCACAACTACATGGAATAAAAAGGAAATAGCCAAAACGAGCGGCAGATTAAAGAAAAACAAACCTGCCATCGTATGACTGTATGCACTGTATGGCTGCATGCGCAGGAAATACTCGAAATCGGGAGACATACTGCCACATACAAGGGCAGAAAAGGAAAACCAACGATTTTTGTACAGAGGCATGACAATCGCCGGATGAGCAAACGTAAACGGCATATTCCAACCTCAATCCATGGAAATATGTTACAATCATTAACGAAATGAGAAATTCAGGGCGGTGGATCACATGCATTTTCGAGCAAAAATCGATTCGTTTTTTCTTACGCTGATAGCGATCATCATATTGTTCCTGGCCGTGATGCTAGGCATTCCTGTTTTGATTGATTACTCCACGCTTGGAACAGAGGGGCTTCTGACAATGACCGCGATTTTTCTGGTGACCTCGGGTTTTCTCCTTTGGCTGACGTATGATATCCACTATGTGCTGTACGAGGAATATCTACTCGTTCGCGGTGGTCCAATTCGCAGCCGTATTCCCTACGACCAGATCACGCGTGTCTCGGACACAAAGGATATTTACACCGGCTATCGGATTCTATCTGCCAAGAAAGCGATTGAAATTCACTATAAAACCGCCTTGCTCGGTAGTGTGAAGATTTCCCCGAAGGACGAATCACTCTTTTTGTCGGAGTTACAGAGGCGTGCTCCACATGCCCGTTTTGAAGTCGAGGTGTAAACCTATTCCAATGGCTTTATGACTGCCATCACCTGTTTGCCGCTTACCTGTATTCCCTTCTCCTGTTTACCGCAGTGGGCCAGGTCACGGACAAGCTGCTCGACGATTTGCTTGGCCTCCTGGCTTTCTTTTTTCTCCAGTCGTACCACCAGCTGCACGATGTCTCCTGAAGTCAAGATTCGCTCCGCTTGCCGCTTCTTGGTGTCGTAATCATGATCTTCGATGTAGGCGCTCAAGCGAATTTCTTTTACCTTAGCGCCTATTTCCTGCTTCCGATTCTTTGCTTTTTCCTTGTCGGCTTTCGCTTTAAAGTCAGCATGGCCCACGAGTTGACAAGGCGGAGGACTAGTAGCAAGCGACAAGCACACCAGATCCACGCCTAGGTCACGGGCCATCCGCAACGCTTCTTTGGTCTCCACGATCCCCTGGTCATCTCCGTCTATGCCAATCAATTGCACTTCACTTGCTTTGATCTGTTCATTTTTCATCATGGCAAAAGCTCCTTGCAATATTCTTACATCACTACTTTGCAGTATGGATCAGATTCGCCAACCTTGCAACCAGCGTATTGACACTTCCGCCCTCATCCGCTATAGTTGCGATTAATTAGCATGCTAACTAATTGGAGGGAGCATCGTGGAGGATTACGATCACTCGCAGTCACTTACCGTTTTGATGAGGCGTGTGTTGAAACAGCATCGGCGAAATGTCGATCTGCTCATACAAAAATACGAGGTTTTCCCAGGTCAGCCACCGATCTTGCTGCGATTGGCCAAAACCGATGGACTGATTCAAAAGGATCTGGCCGAGTATATTCACAGTAAGCCAGCCACCGTCACAACCATGCTGACTCGGATGGAAAAGTCAGGTCTCGTCAAGCGCCAGACGGATCCGAACGACCAACGAATCTCACGGGTTTATCTGACGGAAAAAGGGCGTCATGCTGCAGGCTGCGTCAAAGAAGTGATGCGTGAATTGGAGGAGAGATGTTTTCGTTCTTTCCGCGCGGAGGAGAAAGAGCTGTTCGGTCGCATGCTCATGCAAATCCAGTCAGAAATGAATGCGTTTTATGAAGAAAATCGCTTCTTGCACCTACACACCGAAGAATAAAGCCCTTCTGGTTTGGCACATTTTTTGAAAAGAAAGGTTTGACATTCAACATGATGGAAACTGCCAAAAATTTGGAATCTCCTGAACTGCCCGCCAACCGTTCTCGACGTTTATGGATGGCGGCCATCTTGGGATCTCTCGTGGCATTCGGTCCACTCTCGCTGGATATGTACCTTCCTGCGCTGCCGATCATTTCCGAGAACATGCACACCAGCACTTCCATGGTTCAGCTCAGTCTGACCGCATGCTTGGTGGGACTTTCGGTGGGTCAGCTTTTTGCTGGACCGATCAGTGACGTTCGCGGCCGCAGAGGACCACTCTTAATCGGACTCATTATCTATGCCATCTCGTCGATTCTTTGCGCGGCAGCACCGTCCATTTGGACCTTTGTCCTGCTCCGTTTCATTCAAGGCTTGGCTGGTGCCGCAGGGATTGTGATTGCACGTGCCATGGTGAGAGATATGTACGAAGGGACCGAATTGACCAAGTTTTTTGCCCTCTTGATGCTCGTCAATGGAGTCGCTCCCATCGCGGCCCCGATTGTCGGGGGACAGCTGCTTCATTTTACCTCGTGGGAAGGGGTTTTCATCGTCCTCAGTCTGATCGGTGTTGTCATGTTCGTGGTAGTCATGTTCGGGCTCCCAGAGACCCTTCCTGCCAATCGACGCTCCAAAGCTGGTTTGGCCCATACACTTTCCACCTTTGCTCGTCTGGCCAAAGACCGCCACTTTATGGGCTATGCCCTTGCCCAAGGACTCGTAACAGCCGCGATGTTCGCGTATATTGCGGGATCTCCCTTCGTATTTCAAGAAATCTATGGCGTATCTCCCGCGATGTTCAGTGTGATTTTTGCGGTCAACGGTGTGGGAATCATCCTCGCTAGCCAAATTACTGGCCGTCTAGCTGGGAAGATCAAGGAAATCAAGCTGTTCATTTTCGGCATTTCGCTTGCTACTGTCAGCGGCCTGATTCTGCTCGCGATGATCTTGCTGCAAGGCAACCTATTCTCCCTGCTCATTCCGCTGTTCTTCGTGGTTTCCAGCGTCGGGATTGTCGGGGCCACCGGTTTTTCCCTTGCTATGCAAAATCAAAGCCAAGCTGCGGGAAGCGCATCTGCCTTGCAAGGCCTGATCTCCTTTATCAGCGGAGGTCTAGTGGCTCCCCTCGTAGGCATTGCCGGAAGTACGACTGCTGTACCGATGGGGGTCGTCATTGCGGTAACAACTATTTGTGCAGTGCTCGTTAACACCTTTTTGATCCGTTCACGAAAAAGCGCTTGACAGCAAAAAAAGACAAGGATGACCGTGTAGCGGCTTCCTTGTCTTTTTTACTGGCTCTTTTGATCCGGGGAGGGCGGCGTCGAGCCTTTTTACGATTATTGCTGATTGTTTTCCTGGGACATCAGCGATACCGGGCGTTGTGGGGTGAACGTAGAGATCGCATGCTTGTATACGAGCTGCTGTTTGCCTTCGCTATCAATCACAATCGTGAAATTATCGAACGCTTTAATGTAGCCGCGCAATTGAAATCCGTTCACCAAATAAATGGTGACCGCGATGTTTTCTTTCCGCAAATGATTCAAAAACGTATCTTGAATATTGATCGTCTGTTTCATGGACACTACCCCCTAAAAGGACTTGTATGTTATATATTCGGCAATTGTTGAAACTTTCCTGCCAATATCTGCTTGATAGTTTGCTCGACTTGCGGCTTGCCAGCCGGGTCCGTCATGTCAAACCATTCGATTTCACTCATTCTCCGGAACCAGGACAATTGCCGTTTGGCAAAATGACGTGTTCGCTGCTTAATGTCATTGACTGCTTTCTCCAGCGTGATTTCCCCGTACAGGTAGGGTATCACTTCTTTATACCCCAACCCCTGCATGGACACCAGAGAAGCATCCAACCCCTGATCCAGCAATCTTCGCACTTCTTCTACGAGTCCAGCCTCCATCATCAGATCGACCCGGTGATTTATCCGCTCATACAGCTTTTCGCGCTCCATCGTCAGACCGATCATTACGAGATCGTATGGAGATTGTTTGGCTCGCAGCTGAAAATCGGACATTTTATAGCCGCTGCTCTCATAGACCTCCAGTGCCCGGATGACCCGTTTGACATCATTGGGATGCAGCCGTTCAGCCGTAATGGGATCGATTTTTACCAAACGTGCATGCAGAGCTTCTACCCCTTCTGTGTCGGCCAAACGCTGCAGACGATCACGCAATTCCGGGTCTTGAGGGGATTGCGAGAATTGGAAACGATGTGTGACTGATTCTATGTAGAGGCCCGTACCCCCGACGATAAAAGGAAGATGGCCACGCTGGTTGATCTCGGCGATCAGCTTCGTAGCGCTTTCCTGAAACTGTGCGACTGAGTATTCCTCGGACGGTTCGATCATATCGATCAAATGATGGGGAACGCGAGCGAGATCCTGAGGCGGCGCTTTCGCAGTACCTATGTCCATGCCCCGGTATACCTGCATGGAATCCCCGGAAATGATTTCTCCATCGAATTCTTCAGCCAACTCCAGACTAAGATCCGTCTTCCCTACGGCTGTCGGGCCTACGATCACGACTAGCTTTTCTCGTTGTTGCAAGGTCACTCCCCTCCACCTATCTCTTTGTAACTGTACACGACATGCTGACCACGAACGCGAACAGGCGTAAATCCAAACTTCTCGTGCAAGCGACTTGTCTTGCCTTCCTTGATTACAACCCGTTTTCTGGCGACACGCAGCGCTTCATGAACCGCATCCTCATGTAACGAATCTGTATTGGCATGCTCGCGAATCCCTGAAATCCCTGTCGAGCTTTGCACCGTCACTTCGAACATCGGATCGAAGTAGACGACATCAAAGGAGCGATCGGGCATATCCCGCATAGCCTCCAAATGGTTAATGCAGCGAACCTCGACCCGCCGCATAGCTTCACACAACTCGACAGCGTCAGAGGTCCATCGCTTCAATCCATCCTCGACCAGGATCGCAATCAACCGTTGCGACTCCATACCGACGACTCGTCCCGCTGCTCCTGCAGCATGGGCAAATACAATGGCGTCAGCCCCCAAACCCATCGTGGCATCCAGAACTTCATCACCTGGATGAATTTGGCAAGCAATAAGCATAGTATCAGTATCGCCGCGCATGAGACGCTTTATACGAAATGCAGCCGTATTGGGATGAAAAAAGAACGGCTTTTTGCCCGGCATCTCCAGCCTTGCTCCCAGTGCAGAGACGACGAGAATCTCGACTTCGCCATGTCGTCTGCGCAGCTCATGCAAGGACAAATCTCCCCGCTTCTGCACAGTAAGACCGAAGCGCTCTGCCAATTGGGCAGCGTGCTCCAGGGTGCCTGGGTCTGGTTCGAGTCCGGTGGTAATCATCATCGTCGTGTTCCACTCCTGCCTGTTCCATCTGTTACCTGTTCTTCCTTACATGACCCGCTTGAACATTTTCTCCAGATCATAGCCGGAAAAATGGATGATAATCGGTCTGCCGTGGGGGCAGGTGAACGGGCTTGTCGTCGTCCTCAATTGTTGGAGCAGGCTTTCCATCTCGGCATGGGTCAAAAAGCGGTTTGCCTTGATCGAAGCCTTGCAGGACATCATGATGGCAGCCTTCTCACGCATCAATGTTACGTCTGCCTGTGCATGCTCCCCTGCCTCCAAAATGAATTGGATCAATTCCTCGATGACCTCCAGCTCAGCGCCTTCTGGGAACCAATGAGGATGAGACCGGATGATAAATGTCCGGTTGCCAAAAGTCTCGATCTCGAGTCCAAACGATTGTAATAATGGCAGCCGTTTTTCCAGCCTCACCGCTTCAGCCGCCGTACACTCCACGGTATGGGGAAACAGCATGAGTTGGCTTGCGACGCTTTCCTGTCGCAGCTTTTCCATGAAGTACTCATAGAAAATCCGTTCCTGTGCCGCATGCTGATCGATCAGGTACATCCCGGTGTCATTCTGCGCGACGATATACGTGCCGTGAACCTGCCCGACCGGATAGAGGATAGGGACTGCTGACTCGACGGATTCCCCTTCTGGTTCTTCGGGAGCTATGGTTGGTACCTGCTGATCCACATTCTGTGACAAGGGAGGGGGCGGTTCGTCATAGCCAGCACCCGATTCTTTGATTGCAGGGGCATGCTGCCCTTCCGACCCATGTAGCGGCTCATCTGCTCTCACAGCGGAAGCTGAAGACAACGGATATCTCATGTCCGTCAATCCATTTGGCGACGGCCTAGTTTCCGACGTCGCCGAAACGGCGATATCCCGTTCATTTGCCAGTTTGACAGGTTGGGAAGCAAACTGCAAATCGAACTGTGGCTGCTCGATTTGGGTCACGACTTTTGCCCTGGGCTGGGACACCATGGGACGGACGATACCCAGGCCTTGGCGCAATGTTTCCTTCACGGATTGTTCAATAGCGCTGCACAGCTCATCTTCCTTGCTGAATCGAGCCTCCAGTTTGGCCGGGTGAACATTGACATCGACCAATGTCGGGTCCATTTCGATCTGCAAAGCGACAATCGGATAGCGTCCGATAGGCAACAAGGTGTGATAGCCACGCAAAATCGCATGATTCAATGACAAGCTGCGCACATATCGTCCATTAACGAGCGTCGACAAATACGATCGATTCGCCCGTGTCACCTCGGTCTTGGAGATGAAGCCGCTCCAACGAAAATCTAGCGTCTCCCCAGAGATCGGGAGCAGCAGCTTGGCGATTTGCACCCCGTAGATCGCTGCCATCACATGAAGCAGCTTTCCATCGCCGGAGGTTTGCAGCAGGGTCTTTTGATTATGCGTAAATGTAAATGCGATCGAGGGATGCGTCAAAGCAAGCCTGTTGACATAATCCGAGATGTGACTCACCTCGGTCGCAATTGATTTCATGTACTTCAAGCGGGCTGGTGTATTGTAAAACAGGCTGCGAACACATACTTCCGTACCTTTGATCGTGGCGACATCCCTCTCCTCCACAATCTGCCCGCCCTCTATACGAAGCAACGTCCCGACCTGACTGCTGGAAGGGCTGCTGGTCAGTTCGACACGCGAGACAGCGGCGATACTGGGCATCGCCTCACCCCGAAAACCCAGCGTGCGAATCCGGAATAAATCCCGCGTAGAGCCAATCTTGCTTGTCGCGTGTCTTTCAAATGCGAGACGGCAATCTCCCCTGTCCATCCCGTGTCCGTCGTCCACGATGCGAATCATCTCCAGACCGCCTTCTTCTACATGGACCTCGATGTTGGATGCTCCTGCATCAATCGCATTTTCCACCAGCTCTTTTACAACTGAAGCTGGCCGTTCCACGACTTCTCCTGCTGCGATCATATTAGCCAAATGCTCATCCAGTAGCTTGATCACACCCACGCCGCTTCCTCCTTCCCCGCACTTGTCTGCCTTATTTCAGACGCTTTTTCCACTCAAACAGCTTAAGCATCGCATCCATCGGTGTCGTCTGATTCAAATCCAGCTCCCGCAACTCCGCCATTATTTCCAGTACATCCGGCGGCTGCGCTGGAGGACTTTCTTCTCGCACAGCTGCGACAGGTGCGCTCCACATGGACTCGAACGACATTTGGGCATCGGATGCGGACGCGGCAGCACCTGCCTCCAGTCCTTCCAGAATGCTACGGGCACGAGCAATCACCCACTCCGGCATCTTGGCCAATTCAGCCACGTGAATCCCGTAGCTTTTATCGGCCCTACCTTTTTCGATTCGATGTAAAAACAACAGCTTTCCTTCCCGCTCTTCACAACGGGCGTTTACATTGACGACACCGTCCAAGATTTCGGCAAGTCCGGTCAACTCATGATAATGCGTGGAAAAGAGCGTCTTGGCGCCAATCTTCTCACAGATATACTCGATAACTGCCTGTGCCAACGCCATTCCGTCATATGTCGAGGTGCCTCGACCGATCTCATCAAGCAGAATCAAGCTTTGCGCTGTTGCTTTTTGCAACGCGTGCTTGGTCTCCAGCATCTCCACCATGAAGGTACTATGCCCCCCGGCGAGGTCATCAGCCGCTCCAATCCGCGTAAAAATCTGATCCACCAGCGACAAGGTCGCCGACTTGGCAGGAACGAAGCAACCGATCTGAGCCATAACCGTAATCAAAGCGATCTGGCGCATATACGTACTCTTCCCCGCCATATTGGGACCCGTGATCAAAAGAACCTGGCGCTTGTGAGGGTCCATCTGCACGTCATTGGGGACGTATTTCTCCTGATCCAGGACAGCTTCTACCACCGGATGACGACCATCTGAGATCGCGTACTCGCCATTCTCGGAAAATTGGGGCCGCACATAACCACGCTCGTCGCTGACAGTTGCGAATGCTTGCAAGACATCTGCCGTCGCGACTCGCTCTGCCAATTCCTGAATCCGCGGGATTTGTTTTGCCATCTCACTTCGCAGAGCCGAGAATAGCTGGTACTCCAGCTCGATCATTTTGTCTTCTGCTTCGAGAATCAGCGCCTCCTGCTCTTTTAGTTCAGGCGTAATATAGCGCTCTGCATTCGCCAGAGTCTGCTTCCGTTCATAACGTCCCGGCGGAACGTTGGGAATATTCGCCTTGGACACCTCGATATAATAACCAAACACTTTGTTATAGCCGACCTTCAAGGAACGAATCCCTGTCTCCTCGCGTTCTCGCTGCTCCAGCTGGGCAATCCACGTTTTTCCTTCCCTGCTTGCGGTGTGCAGCTTGTCCAAGTAAGCATCATAGCCAGTTCGGATAATGCCCCCTTCACGCACAGATAACGGCGGATCTTCTACCAAAGCCTTACGCAAATCGGCGACCAGATCCTCGCAATCATCCATCTCTTCCGCCATTTGGCGCAATACTGCCGCATCGGTTTGCTGCAAAAGCATTTTCAACTGCGGCACCGCCTCCAGAGAAAGGCGCAACTGCACCAGATCGCGCGCATTGGCATTGCCGTACGAGATCCTGCCTGCCAAACGCTCCAGATCGTAGACACGATCCAGGCAGGTACGCAAATCCGATCGCAGCAGCAAATCGCCTTTTAACGCTTCGACTGCCTCCAGACGGGCGGTCAGCTCTTGGACATTGCGCAAGGGACGCTCGATCCATCTGCGGAGCAGGCGCCCGCCCATCGCGGTCTCCGTGCGATCCAACAGCCAAAGCAAGGAGCCTTTTTTAGTCTTGTCGCGAATGGTTTCGGTCAGCTCCAGATTGCGCCGCGAAAATCCGTCCATCTGCAAGTACTGTCTTGCATCGTAACGCTTTATTTGACGCATGTGTGCCAAGCTTCGTTTCTGTGTGGTTCCTATGTAGTACAAAAGGGCATTGACAGCGGTACGCATCGCCAGATCGAGTTCCTTAGCCTGATCCTGGTATTGCTCATCCACCGCAAAGGGTTCGAGCTGGCTGCTCTCAACCGTCGCTATTGAGATCGTCGTTTTCGGGAATTCTGCAAGTCCACATAAGACAAGCTCTTTGGGACGATATTGCAAGGCTTCATCCAACACCAATTGTCCAGTACTGGACAAGGAAGTGACGTACATCTCTCCCGTACTTAAATCACAGGTAGCTACACCGCTTCTCCCGTCTACCTCCGCGATGGCGGCCATGTAGTTGTTTTCCTTGTCTGTCAGCCATTTGCCTTCCATCATCGTCCCTGGTGTAATGACCCTGGTCACCTCGCGACGAACGACACCCTGCGCTTCTTTCGGATCCTCGACCTGCTCACAGACCGCTACCTTGTACCCTTTTTTCAGCAGCTCGGCAATATAGCCGTCTGCCGCATGGTGGGGAACTCCGCACATCGGGATACGTTCATCCCCACCTCCACCTCTGCCTGTCAGGGTAATCTCCAATTCGCGGGAAGCCAGCATAGCGTCCTCAAAAAAGAGCTCGTAAAAATCGCCTAAGCGAAAAAATAAGAAAGTATCCGGATAATCTTTCTTGATCGCCAGATACTGTTGAATCATGGGGGTATATTGAGCCATTGGTTTCTTCTCCTACTTAAAAATCTCGTTTGTTATTATACCATGATTCATAGGGAAAGTTGAAAGATTCCCGCACACCTAGACCAGATTCCAAACGATGCGCAAATCTTGACCCGCACCCCAGGTATCCCCAGAAAGTAACAAAGAAAAATAGTGATCCAGATGATCCTGCGAGTGACGATACCCCGGTAAATGGTGAAGTTCTTGCCAAATTGCTTTCACATAAGCGATCAGTGCTTCTTTTTCTCCACGATAGTAGGCTCGAATGAGATGGGGCTGTAAGTGAGGATTCGCACGCAAGCTCTCATGATGCGTGACAACCAGACGCGACAGATGCAGAATTCCGCGTGTCAACACAGGATGAACGAGCCAGCTAGGCAGTGTTCGGTATTCAAATCCGTACGCCTTCTCTCTTACATCTCCGAGAAATCCATAGCGCTCCCTGCGACGAAGACATCCTTCGTCCTCAACGAGAACGAGCGGCAAAGCGAGATAGGCATCCAATTTTCTGCGCAATGCAAAAGTAGGTGTGATTCCGCTAAAATGCAGATGTCCCCCGATCGGGTAGCCGTCAAATGGCATTCCTCCCGCGAGCCATTCGATGCTGGGCTCCGGAATTTTCTGGCGTGCGAGTCTCAAAGCCTTCTCGATAGCGTCAAATAACAGATCCGGATGCGCTTGCGGCTCGGGCCGAAGCTCTGCGACTGGATGCTGATGCATAGCCAGCTCTTCACGATAGCGTGTCGTATCACACCCGGCGATTCCTGCGATTTTCAGAAAATCGGACGCCAACGCCATCCCGCCGTCTTCCCGTCTCAATGCAAATTCCGGGTCAGCTCCGAGCAACACGAGCTCTTGGCTGCGCATGGCTTGCCTTTTTTGCCACGATTCTCGCGCCAAACGCAAGTAGACATCTGCAGACTGCGAAGGCCAACCGGGAAAAACGCTTGCCACCTTGGCACGATGCGCGGACACGGCATAAATCAACACCTGTCCTGCATCGATGCCAGCAGCATATAAGCTGCGAGACGCCAGGTTCTTCACCAGGTTCACTTCCGGGTCCTGAGAAGGCCAAGGAATCGCTTCGGATACTGGTGGTTCCCACGTTTCCAGGAGCCACTGCGGTTGTTCGGCACTTCTTGTGATTTCCAAAATGTGATCCTGATACAAACTCACAAGGTATGATCGCCAACCAGGCAGAGGCTTTTTCCTCTGAGTGACCGGAAGCCCGCTCAGATGCAGAAGCCATCTTGCCGCTTGGGGTCGTTGCAAAAAAGCGACCGCCTCTTTGGCATTCGCTGTCATGAGCTGTTCCCTGTTTCTTCTGGTTAGACGGGTGTCGCTCTCCCAGGCACGCATGGTCATCGCCTTCACGCTCCAATCGTTGATTCTATAGCGTATGTTGGAGCCCAGAAAAAGTGAGTCCGTCATGCCCAGCATACAGGTACCTAAGCCAGAACATGTGCATAAACGAAAAAAAAGAGGAGATATGCCTCTCCTCTTTAGTCCAGCTCATCGAGCAGTGTAGACGAATCAAAGTCGTCAAATTCGTCGCTGTTCTCTTCAAAGTCGCCCAAGAGATGGAAATCCTTGTCGTCGCAACTGTTGCAGACAACAACGCAGACTTTTGTTTCTCCAATTACTTCTACAGCAAAATCGCTTTCCACTCGGACTGTGATCGTACCACCGCCACTCAACTCAGCTTTGACGCACTTGGGCTGCTCAACTGCGCGAGCTACGATTTCTAGATCTCCTCTGCAGTTCCTGTCGAAGAACGTAAGCGGAACGAGTACGGAGAACTTGACAGTTTCCCGTTTGACTTCAGTCTGCGTGTTATTGGCAAACGAGAACCACAGGTTGACGTCATACGCTCCAGATACTTCAACCGCGTCTCCGACTTTCTCTGCCTGGAAATTGGTGTTGATAATCCAGCAACCCAGGATCGTCGAAGGAGTTTGCGACGGAATAATGGTGTGGGTGGTCGAAGAAAATTTATGGCCTTTGCCGCAAACAGCTTTCGCGATCAGTTCTCGGCACTGTAGATCTTTGTCTGAACCCGACATTTCGTTACCTCCTCCATACAACGTTTCTGTACATTTGTATGCAGGGCATTCGACTAGGGTGCAAACACCCAGCTTCATTTTGCGTAAGAAGTTGTTCGGATCCCGACGCGATTACGGCGTTGCCTATTCTTCTATTTTAGGAGCAGCAGTGGTCGCCGTGTTTCTTTTCAGGACCGCCACCTGTCTCGCCTGTCAAAGGGTTGCCGCCTGTATCCAGGATGATGCGTTCGGAAACGGTATTCGTGATGACATTGGTTACCATCTGCAGCAAATCATTCACATCAACTTGAGACTGTTTGAATTCGTTCACGAGCGGAATCGAATCCAGTTCTTCTTGCAATTCATTGAATTCCGCTTCCAGTTTTTTGACCAGTTCCGGCTTGTTGATGGACTCGAACATGACCATTTGTTTTTGTTTTTGCTTCAATTGATCGATCAGTTCCTGGACACGTTCATGGTGCTTGATCTGCAATTCCGCCCGTTTGAAGAAATCGACTTCATTGGTGCGCGAGATCATCGTAGCCAGTTCGCGTGCTTTATCCAGAATATCTTTTTGTGCGTACATATTTGTTTGTTCCATTTGCTTACACCTCTATTTTCTTTGCGATTTCTCCGTGTAGCGTCCACGTCTTCGCATCTGTAATGTGTACATTCACGTACTGCCCGATCAAGGAAGAATCCCCTTTAAAATGAACCAGCTTATTGGTCCGCGTGCGTCCTGCCAGCACTTCATCGTTCGTGCGAGAGACACCTTCGACGAGAACTTCCAGAGTAGAGCCTTCCAGCTTCTTGTTTTGCTCCAGGCCGATTCGACCTAGAACTTCATTGAGGCGGTGGAGGCGTGCTTTTTTTACTTCCATGGGCACATTGTCTTCCATGACTGCCGCTGGAGTTCCCTCACGCGGAGAATAGATGAAGGTATACGCGAAATCGTATCGCACTTCTTCGACCATCGAGATCGTTTCCTCGAATTGTTCATCTGTTTCTCCAGGGAAGCCTACGATGATATCTGAGGACAGGGATACATTCGGGATCGCCGCTTTAATCTTACGCACCAGCTCCAGATAGTGTTCACGGGTATATTTGCGCGCCATCCGCTTCAAGACTTCACTGGATCCGGATTGTACTGGCAAGTGGATTTGTTCGACCAAATTCCCGCCATGGCTGAGCACCTCGATCAGATGGTCATCAAAATCGCGAGGATGGCTCGTCGTGAACCGTACACGCGGGATATCGATTTTGCGAACCTCGTCCAACAAGTCGCCAAAACCGTAGTTGATATCCTCAAAGTCTTTGCCGTACGCATTGACATTTTGCCCCAGCAGCATGATCTCTTTGAAACCTTGCCGTGCCAGATCGCGGACCTCAGCGATTACATCCTCGGGACGGCGGCTGCGCTCCTTGCCTCGGGTGTAAGGCACGATGCAATACGTACAGAACTTGTCACAGCCGTACATGATATTGACCCACGCCTTGGTGTTTCCTTCGCGCAGTTTCGGCATATTCTCGACGATATCGCCTTCTTTGGACCAAACCTCGATCACCATTTCCTTGCTGAACATGGCATCACGCAGCAGCTCTGGCAGACGGTGAATGTTATGGGTACCAAAGATCAGGTCGACCTGCTGGTAGCTTTTCAAGATTTTGTTGACTACTTTTTCTTCCTGAGACATGCAGCCGCATACGCCAAGAATCAGATTGGGGTTGTTGTTCTTGATCCGCTTCATATGACCCAACTCGCCAAACACCTTGTCCTCGGCATTTTCGCGGATCGCACAGGTATTGAATAAGACGACGTCAGCCTCTTCGATTTCTTCTGCCGGTGTGTAGCCCATTTGCTCCAAAATGCCGGAAATCGTCTCCGAATCATGCTCGTTCATTTGACAGCCGTAAGTGCGCACATGATACCGCTTCCCTTTGCCGATTCCTTGCATCTCGTCAGAAATCGTGAAATCGTAGTGAACCTTGATTTCTTCTTTCCCGCGCTGCTTGGCATCCCTCAGGGAAGGAGCTTGGAAATACTTGGCGAAATCAGCCGACGTTTTGGGAGACTTGCCGGATTTTAAGTCCACAGTCGCCTCTTTCGTTTCTTTCATGATGTATCACCTCAACTGGAATTGTTATCAGACATGAGCCAATACAGAATTATATCATTTTAGGCGATTCATCGCGAATCTGAATTAGGCAAAATATGTACAAATGCTCAGGAGACCACTGAAGAAGACGAGCAGCATCTCTTCCGCAGGACTTGGAAGCCTCCGCCCTCTTTCTCTACTTCCATTCCCTCGTCCTGTGTGATATTTTTTTAATATTCTCATAATTGTAAATCTGCTGCTGAGTTTCACATTGTTTCTTGCATAGATGCCTGTGCCAACTTTTCTTTGTAGGAGGGTATGTCCTTGAGCTTATTGAGTGACTTTCAGGAAATAACGCAGCAGGTAGCTGTTGCCATTTCTGCGGCATTGCAAATTGAAACCGAGATCGTAGACGATCAGATGACGATCATCGCAGGCACAGGTTTTTACGAAAAACGGATCAACAGCAAAGAAGAAGACGGACAAATTAATGCCGGGTACTTGTACGGAAGAGTTATTACGACCAACCAACCCTATTTTATCGAGGATGCGCGCAATGATCCGCAGTACGATCCCTCCGTACTTCAGGGTGTTACCCAGGAACTGGCTGAGCTCTGCTCGCCGATCCAGTACAAAGGACAGGTAATTGGCGTCATCGGACTCATCGCGTTCAACGAATCACAACGGCATCGACTCATACACAACCGCCTAGCCTACCTCACTTTCCTCCAACGAATGACCGAGCTTTTGACAAGTAAAATTGCCGAGCAAGAAGCGTGGAATCAATGGAAAAAGACGTTTGTTCAGTTGGAAACACTCATCGAATCCATCCCCGAAGGCATCTTGGCTATCGATGAACGTGGCATAATCACAACCTGCAACATGACAGCTGAGCAGCTCATACAGAAACAAAAATCCGAATTGATCGGCACCCCTTTGCAAGCGATCTGGCATCAATCCCCCATGCTGCACGTCCTGACAAATGGGATCGGCTACATCGAACAGGAAGAAATCTACTCCCTCGAGGACCACGACATGCATTTAATCGTCACCGCCCGACCAATTCAGGTCAATAACCACGTCGCCGGAGTTGTCGCGTCTTTTCGCAGAATGGTAGACATGCGTCGTCTGGCATATGTACTCACCAACGAGCATAAGAACCTCTACTTCTCGGAAATGCAAGGCAAGAGTCGCGCCCTCTCCCTCGTCATTAAGCAAGCTGAACAGGTCGCACGTGGCACATCCAATATCCTGATCACGGGAGAAAGCGGCACAGGCAAAGGAATGCTGGCTGCTGCCATTCACTCATCCAGTTCACGCCGCTCCGGACCATTTATCATTGTCAACTGTGGCGCCATTCCGGAGGCCCTGCTCGAAAGCGAATTGTTTGGCTACGATGCAGGGGCTTTCACTGGAGCCAAACGCGAGGGCAAAGCGGGCAAATTCGAGTTGGCTGACGGGGGCACGATCTTCCTCGATGAGATTGGGGACCTGCCACTCCATCTTCAGGTGAAGCTGCTGCATGTGCTACAGTCCAAGCAGGTAGAGCGCGTCGGCTCCAATAACCTGCGCCCCGTCGATATACGGGTGATCTCTGCGACGAACAAAAACCTGGATCAAATGGTGAGTGACAAGGAGTTTCGGGAGGATTTGTACTTCCGTCTCAACGTCATTCCCTTGCATATGCCCCCCCTGCGTGAACGTTCCGATGACATTCCGCTGTTACTCGATTACTTTTTAGCCAAGTACAGACAACTTTTCAATCACCCGGTTCTTGACTTTACACCTGAGGTGAAAGCTGTGCTTCGCCATTACCACTGGCCCGGCAATGTTCGCGAGTTGGAAAACGCAGTCGAATACGCCGTCAATATGGAAACCTCTACCTACATCGGTCTGGAGAGCATTCCAGCGCGCATCAAACAGCATCACAGCATAAGCGCAATAGCCACTCCAGGCGAAAACGAGCTCCCGCTCAAAGAACGCATCCGTCGTCACGAACGCCAGATTCTGTCCTCCCTGCTGCAGCAGCACGGCCAATCGCTGGAAGCGAAAAAGTACATCGCAGAGAAGCTGGAGATTGGTCTCGCAACTTTGTATCGAAAACTGGAAGGACATAAACTTCTCAGTGATGAGAAAGTTTTCTAGTTTTCAGGAATCTAAAATTCCATTTCGGCAGATTGGTTTCCTTTTCCCACTTGGTGAAAAGCATTGCATCTTGTCGTTCACCATTGGCACCATTCTTGCTAATCTAAATTTTCAGATATAGTAAGGGAGGATTCTCATGAGTGGTCTCATGGTAAAGCTGCAGCACCTCGTGAAGCAATTTGGTACTCAAACCGTAGTCCAAGATCTGTCCCTCGATATTGAGAAAGGGGAATTTCTCACTTTGTTAGGACCCAGCGGCTGTGGGAAAACGACCACACTACGGATGATCGCCGGTTTTGAGCAGCCCACTTCTGGTGAAATCATGCTAGATGGTCAATACGTCCACAATCTTGCCGCCTACCACCGTGACGTCAATACGGTTTTTCAAAGCTACGCCCTGTTTCCCCATCTCACTGCTTATGACAACGTTGCCTTTGGTCTTCGCGTAAAAAAGGTTCCCAAACAGGAAATCGAGAAGCGTGTCAAGGATGCTCTTCGGCTGGTCCAGCTGGAAGATTATGCCCGTCGCAAGCCTGACCAGCTTAGCGGAGGACAGCGACAGCGCATCGCCATCGCTCGTGCCCTCGTGAATAATCCGAAAGTACTCTTGCTCGATGAACCGCTTGGCGCCCTGGATCAAAAACTGCGCAAACAGATGCAGGTCGAGCTAAAGCACCTGCAAAAACAGCTTGGCATCACTTTTGTCTTCGTCACTCATGACCAGGAGGAAGCGCTGACGATGTCTGACCGCATCGGAGTCATGAATCAAGGATTCCTGGAGCAGGTAGGTACCCCGGCTGAAATTTACGAGCGCCCTTCCACGAAATTTGTAGCAGGGTTTATCGGGGAAACCAATCTCTTGCATGGAACAGTGAGAGCGCGTGATCATCAGCATTTGCTGGTCGAATGTGAAGGAATGCAGGTAAAAGCGCCCTCTGCAAACGTTGTGGAAAATGAATCGGTCACGATCGCCATCAGACCGGAAAAATCGGTTCTATCTTTGGAGCCATCCCGCAATGAGCAGCTCGTTCAACTCAGTGGAAGATTGACTGAACGGATCTACTGCGGCGGTTCTACCCGTACCATCGTCACCTTACATAGTGGCCAAACATTCGTTGCACTGGAAAAGACAGACCAGCTCCTGCCCGCAGCTGTCGGCGATGAATTGTTTGTGCACTGGCAACCCAATCACGGGGTGGTGGTAACACGATGAATCCCCCTGTAATCGACAGTGCTCCTACGCCTCAACTGCAAAATGAGACCAAGCTCAAGCACCAGATCGACTACGGCAAAGCTTGGACGATTTGGCCTGTATTTATCTGGATGGTCCTGCTCTTTCTCTTGCCGATGATCCTGGTTTTCGCCGTCAGCTTTTTTTCACGGAGTTCCTTTGGTGGAATTGGATTCCCGTTGACGTTAGAAAATTACTCACGATTTTTCGATCCCCTCTACTTCAAAATCATATGGATATCTTGTGTTCTCGCCTTTTATACAACGATCTGTTGTCTCGTACTAGGTTATCCCTTCGCCTACATCATCGCTCGATCTCCGATGCAGTATCGCAATATCCTTTTGCTCCTCATCATCGTGCCTTTTTGGACTAACTCTCTGATCCGAACATATGCCTGGATTGTACTTTTACGGACAGAAGGTGTTATCAATACCTTTCTTTTACAGCTTGGACTGATTGAACAACCGCTCTCCCTCTTGTACAACGAGTCCGCAGTCCTGATAGGACTTGTCTATACCATGCTCCCCTTTATGGTTTTGCCTTTGTACGCTTCTATCGAGAAGCTGGACCGTTCCTTGCTGGAAGCATCCAAGGATTTGGGCGCCAAACCATGGCAGACGTTTTTGCGAGTGACGCTGCCGCTCACGACACCGGGGATTCTGGCAGGTTCCCTGCTGGTCTTCATCCCCTCATTGGGCCTGTTTTTCATCCCAGACTTGATGGGAGGAAGCAAGACTATCCTGATCGGCAACCACATCAAAAACCAATTCCTTACCGCACGCGACTGGCCCTTTGGCTCTTCCAGCTCGATCATCCTCATGATCCTCACAATGGTGTTTATCGCGGTTTACATCATGATTACCAAAGACAAACAGGGAAAGGATCTGGTGTAGCATGCGCTTCTCCCTAGCAAACAAACTCTCCTTTCTCTATGCGTCACTAATCTATCTGTTTCTGTATTTGCCGATTGCGATCCTGATCCTTTACTCTTTCAATCAATCCAAGCTTAACGCAGTATGGACTGGCTTTACTTTTGATTGGTACCTAAAGCTGATGCAAAACACCGAGGTGCTTGAGGCGATGAAGACCTCGCTCGTCGTCGCCCTGATTAGTACGATCGCAGCCACCATGATCGGCACACTGGCTGCTGTCGGAATGTATCGGTACCAATTTCGCGGCAAAACAGCGCTCGATGCCATGCTCTACCTGCCAATCGTCATTCCCGAAATCGTCATGGGCATTTCCTTGCTAGCATTATTCTCCCAATTCGAGATCCCGCTTGGTTATTTTACGCTGATCGCCGCCCACATTACGTTTTCCATCCCTTTCGTCGTGGTTGTCGTGCGTGCTCGTATGGCTGGATTTGACCGAAGCATCGAGGAAGCGGCTATGGATCTCGGTGCAACGCCATGGGGAACGTTCGTCAAAGTCACCGTCCCCATCATCGCTCCCGGAATTCTGGCAAGTGCACTCCTGGCTTTCACCCTATCGATTGACGATGTGATTATCAGCTTTTTCGTTGCAGGTCCTTCCAGCTCCACACTGCCTTTAAAGATCTTTTCGATGGTCAAATTCGGAGTCAGTCCCGAGATCAATGCCTTGTCTACCTTGATGTTAGTTGTCACCTTATTTCTAGTTATCATCGCGGAACGTATCCGGATGAGGAAAAATTAGAGAACACATAATAGGGGGTGCCTCAATGGTCAAGAGTTGGAAAAAAACGATCACGTATTCGGCAATAGCTTTATCGTTGTCCGTCACTGCGGGCTGTAGCACATCTTCATCCACTTCGAGCGGAACCACAGCGGAAGGACTGGATACGGAGCTAAATGTATTTAACTGGTCTGAATATGTTCCTGAAGACGTGATCAAAAAATTTGAAGAAAAGCATGGGGTCAAGGTCAATTACAGCACCTTCTCCTCAAACGAAGAAATGTTAGCCAAGGTATCTGTAGGCAAGGGTATCTACGATCTAACCGTTGCCAGCGATTACTACATCCAACCCATGGTAAAGGAAGGCATGATTCAGCCTATTGACATGAATAACATCCCCAACTACAAAAACCTGGCTGCAGAGTACATCAACAAGGAACACGATCCCGGCAACCAGTACAGTATCCCGTACATGGGAAATACCGTATCTCTCGGATACAACCCAGATAACATCAAGACAGCAATCACAAGCTTCGCTGATTTATGGAAACCGGAATTGAAAAGGCAGATTGTAATGGTAGACGATCAGCGCTTTGTTCTTGGCATGGTTCTAAAAACCCTTGGCTATTCGGGAAATGAAACCGATCCCGCCCGATTGGAGGAAGCCAAACAAAAAATGCTGGAGCTGATGCCCAACATCAAGGCGTTTGACAGCGACAGCCCCAAGACCTTAATGGTAAATGGTGAAGTAAATGTCGCCTACGTATGGGGTCCGGAAATAGCTCTGGCACAGCGTGAGAAGCCACAGTTCAAAACAGTGTTACCCAAGGAGGGGCTGATGATCTCCTTTGACAACTTCGTCATCCCGACCGGTGCCAAGCATAAGAGAACAGCGGAAGCATTTATCAACTTCATGCTGGAACCGGAAATTAATGCGGAAATCTCGAAAACCTTCCCCTACATCAGCCCGAACAAGGAAGCGCACCCGTTGATCGACAAGGAAGTCATGAACAATGCAGCTATTTACCCTCCCGAAGAAGAAATGAAAAAGGTAGAGAGCGTGAAGGACATCGGCGATGCGATCAAGCTTTATGACCGTGTCTGGTCTGAAGTGAAAAGTTCTCAATAATGAGATGAATGAAGACAGATGACGGGTTTATCCTTGGTCATTTCGGAAAATCAAAAAGACGGGGAAGGACTTCCCCGTCTTTTCTCGTTCTGATTCCCTTACTCACGAAACCATCCGATCGGCTGTACCTGGAGATTTACATTAATCTGCTTGACCTCTGTGTACGCCTCGTAGCCGTAGGTCCCCAACTCGCGTCCGATCCCGCTCATCTTGTATCCGCCCCACGGCGCTTCGTTAAAAGTGGGGTGATACGTGTTGATCCAGGTAATACCTGCTCGCAGCTTCCGGATGACGCGTTGTGCTTTAGCCCCATCGTTGGTAAAAACCCCTCCTGCCAATCCATACTTGGTGCTATTTGCAAGACGGATCGCTTCCTGCTCGCTGGTGAACTTTTGCACCACGAGGACCGGTCCAAAAATCTCTTCCTGCACAATTCTCAAGTCTTGACGATCTACCGCAAAAATCGTGGGCTCTACAAAATAGCCATTGCCCCTTCCTCGATCCGTCAATCGATTTCCCCCGCAGAGTAGCTGCGCCCCTTCATCGCGTCCAAGCTGGATGTAGGCAAGCACACGCTCCATATGCTCTTTTGAAATCAATGGGCCCATTTCCGTCTCTGGATCGGCTCCGTCCCCCACGACGATTTTTTGAGCACGTTCCACCAGGCGGGCGAGGAATGGTTCGTAAATCTCCTCTTGCAGTAACAGCCTTGATCCAGCCGAACAAACCTCTCCCTGATTGGCAAAAATTGCAAAGAGCGCATAATCGACGGCAGTTTCGAAATCGGCATCGGCAAAAACAATATTCGGGGATTTGCCTCCCAGCTCAAGCGAAAGCTTCTTCACCGTGTCAGCCGCATTTTTCATAATGGTAATCCCGGTCTCCGTCCCTCCCGTGAAGGCTACTTTGTCCACGAGCTCATTGCGAGATATCTCATCTCCGACGACACTGCCTGGCCCTGTCACCAGATTGGCCACGCCTGGCGGAAAACCAGCCTGTTCCAAACATTCAAACAGCATAATAGTCGATAAAGGGGTCAGATCTGCTGGCTTCAACACCAGCGTATTTCCGGCTGCCAGTGCCGGAGCAATTTTCTGAGCATTCATTACCAGTGGATAATTCCAGCAGGTGATGGCGCCGACCACCCCAATCGGCTCGCGTACGACCATCGCTGAAATCTCGTCCGGAACATCATAGGTCTGCCCCTGAGGTTTCGTGCAAAGTCCTGCATAATAACGGAACTGGTTTACGGCATCCGATACATCATAACGAGATTCACGCAGCGGCTTTCCGTTATTGCGGGTATCCGTCTGGGCAAACTCTTCTGCCCGAGATTCAATCAGATCGGCGACCTTCCAGAGCAGCTCGGCCCGATCCCTTGCCTTACTCTCTCCCCAACCACCTTCATCGAATGCAAAACGCGCTGCCTGGATCGCTCGCTGCGCATCTTCACGCGTCCCCTTTGCGGCCAGAGCAATCACTTCTCCATTCGCAGGATTGCGAACCTCAAACGTTTCTCCCAAAGAAGAATCCACCCATTCTCCATTGATAAAAAGCCGGTTAGCCTTCTGTGTCATGACCGAAGCCTCCTTTATCGCATATCTCCCGATTAACGAGCTATCTTCATTTCTTTCGCCAGCTGAGCTATTCCTTCCTCAATGCAGGCTAGCACGTAATCCACTTGTTGGTAGCTGATTACCGCTGGTGGCTCAATTCGAATTACTGTCGCATTATTGATGGTACCACCTACCAGTATTTTCTTGACAAACAACATTTTGGCCAAGGTGTAGCCGAGGCTATTATTAGCGAATTCCATGCCGATCAATAACCCTTTTCCACGCACAGCAACCAGCACTTCCGGGTACTGTTGCTGGATTTCATCCAATCGCTGCATGATGTAATCGCCTTTCTCTTTCGCCATCTGCGGGATGTTGTCTTCGAGAATCGTCTTGATTCCAGCGATCGCTCCCGCGCAGCAAAGCGGATTTCCCCCAAAAGTCGATGATCCCAAAAGGAACGGGTTCTCTTCCATTTTGCCCCACCATTTTTTCTTCGCAACCATGGCAGCAATGGGCATGACACCACCTCCAAACGCCTTGCCCAGCGTCATGATGTCAGGTACGACATTCCAGTGATCGACACCAAACATCGTGCCTGTGCGTCCCATACCTGTCTGGACTTCATCCACAATCAAGAGACATTCGTACTTGTCACAAATCTCGCGCAGACGAGGCAGAAAATCATCCGGGGGAATATTGACTCCCCCTTCTCCCTGTATCGGTTCTACGATGACTCCCGCGACGGTTTCCCCTGTCGCGATCAGCATGCGAATCGCCTGATCGACCGCGTCAGCATCTCCGTAGGGAACATGTTGGAAGCCCGGAACCAAGGGCGAATAAGGCTCACGAAACGTGGATTTACCGGACGCTGACAGCGAACCCAGCGTTTTGCCGTGGAAGCCGCGCTCCATGGAAATAAAGTATTTCTTACCTGTCGCCAAGCGAGCCAGCTTCAAGGCCATTTCATTCGCTTCCGTGCCGCAGTTGACCAGATAGGAGTGTTGCAGATCTCCTGGGGTAATCGCAGCTACCAGCTTGGATAAATAACCGCGCAGAGGATCTACCATCTCCTGACTGTGCAGGGCATAGCGTTTGAGCTGTGCCTCGACAGCCCTGACTACATTGGGGTGGCGGTGTCCCAAAAGATAAACACCATAGCCGCCCAGACAATCGACGTACTCGTCACCCATCGTGTCCCGAAATACAGCACCTTCATCTTCCCACTCCACGACAGAAAAGTCAGTTGAAACAGATTTGCGGTGTGTCAGGATCGCTTTTGTCACATGATTCGTGAAATTTTCTACCGAGTCAGCAACGATCTTTTTCTTCTGTTCTACCGTCAGTGTCTCACTCTCGATCAGCTCCAACATCTCTGTTGCCATAGCAAGCGATTCGTCACGGGATTTTTGATGCATCATATCCACCTTCCTTGGTCTTTATATTCACTTTCTTAACTTAGCAAGAATGGTGCCACCCAAATCATCCAAAGAATCTGGAAAAAATGGGGTCAAGAAGGGTAATGGAAGAAGTAAAATGAGAATGTTCTTCTTGTTTTTGAGAACACAGAGATTCTAAGTCAAACCTTTCCATTCACTTGCCAGTGGCCATCTACCCATTTTCCCGATACTTCCAACTTTTTACCCAATTTATTTAAAATAGGTCCCAGGTTCTGCAACATTCCCTTGTCCCTTGGCGTCTGAATAGCTGCCGGACAAAAAATTATAAAAAGATTTGAGGAGGTCACCATGAAACGAGCCATAAGCTTTTTCTTAGCGGTGATAATGGTGTTCACGCTGGTTCCTTTCGTGAGCGCAGCAGCAGCCCCTTCTTTCGTTGACGTCCCTCGCAACCACTGGGCGTACAAAGCCATCACGGAGATGGCAGAAAAAGGGATCATCGTAGGATACGACGACAAGAGATTTCGTCCCAACAATCTGGTAACACGCGCTGAGTTCGCGAAAATCATGATTGCCGCTGCTGATGTCGATATCGACAAACGAAATGTCTCGCAAACATTCCAGGATGTACCGAAGTCCCACTGGGCGTTCTATTATGTGGAGTCCGCCAAACCCTATCTGACTGGCTACAAGTCGGGCAACAAGTACACTTATAAGCCAAATGAGCCAGCGGTGCGGGAGGATATCGCCGTCGCGATGGTCCGCTTGCTTGGCTACGACAAAACAGTAAAAGCCGACCTGAACGTTTTGAAAAAATTCCGTGACGACGATCGCATTTCAACAAATCTGCGCTCCTACGTCGCCATCGCGATTCAAAAGGATCTGATGCAAGGTTCCGATAATCGTTTCCGTCCGCTTGATGCGATTACGCGCGCAGAAGCAGCTTCTCTGCTCCATCGCGCTTTGATCGAACGCAAGGACAATGACGAATCCAAAGTGGTATTCCCAAATCCAACGCCTCCAAAAACACCTGAAAAACCTGAATTGCCCGAAGCAGTCACAGACAACTTCTCCAACACAGATCTGAAAAACTGGCTAACAGACGATGCCTCTGGTGAATGGGGAGTAATCAATAAACAAGTGACAGCTATTTCGTCAGATGACGATATCAAGCATTTCCTCCTGCCACTGGCTTGGAAGGAATCAACAGACCCAGAAAAATATGAGCTCGCCGTCGATGTCATCCCATCCGGCACCAATGGCAATGGCGGGTTGTTCTTTAACGGAAACAAAGACAAAGCGAATGTCGTGTACGTGCAAAAAGATCGCGTCATTCTGGGCAAAGTAAGCGATATTGAGAAAGAAAAAGTTGATGTCATCGCATCCGGCAACTACAAGCTGAAAGCAACCAACCGCTTAAAGGTTGTCGTCAACAAAACGACAGTCTCCATCTATATGAATGACCAATTCCTGTTCTCCCAGCAACAGGTGAAGCAGGATGGTACCAAATTGGGTCTGTACTTGCAAGCTGAAGCTTCCAAGGACGCTCCTCGCAAGATGACATACCTGGATAACTTCACATTTAAAGCATCTGAATAGTCACATCAAGAGACAGCCCGACACGCATCACTGCGTAGTCGGGCTGTTTCTTTGCGTAGTAAAGAACAGGTTGCCATTGTATAATGGGTTGGAAGCTTTTTTTGAAGGAGATTTTCAAGATGTCTATTACCCTCACCCAACCTTTTCGCTGGATGGATTCCGGCATCTATACTGACAGTCCTCTTGAACCGTTAATCCGGGATGAAGCCTTAACAGCCAGCTTGCGTGAAGCCAACGCGGCTCCGATCATCCATCTGTGGGTGTACGATCGTGCTCTCTACCTGGGACGTCGAGACGCCAAGCTCCCTCATCTCGAACACGCCCTGCGCCTTTTTGGCAAAAAGGGATTCGGCTGCGTCCTGCGCTCCTCCGGAGGAGCTTGTGTTCCGCTCGATGCAGGGGTCCTCAATCTCGCCTGCCTTTTGCCCGATACGACACTTTCCATCGACGCCTTTTTCTCCTTCGTTTCCCAACTGCTCGGGGTAGGATTGCAGCAGTATGGCGCGATTGAGTTCGGCGAAGTGACGGGTTCTTACTGCGCAGGTGAATATGATTTTGCGCTTGACGGCATCAAAATTGGCGGTATGGCGCAGCGTCGTACCCGGTATGGTTCCATTCTGCAGCTATGTATCAATGTAGAGGAATTGCCGCGTGGAGAATGGATGGAATCGTTTTATCTCGAAGCTGGGCTGGAGCACATGGAGAGCCACAAACCTATCCCGTATATAGACGGAAAAACTGTAGGCAGTATCGCTGGCTTGACCAGGCAGGACGTCACTGTCGCGCAAGTAAAGGAGCAGTTACAGTCGGCGATCGCTCAGATTTGGCCTGTCCAGTCAGTTCCATTCTCGGTTCCTGCCGAGTTGTTCCAAGAATCGTCCCAGCATTTGTCGCAACGCCTCAATTTGTTCGCCTATACAGCCGACGAATTGTCCAAGCCCGATTGGCAATTGCCCAAGTAACAAGATGTTTCCTGCAAGCTCCTAGTGTATCTGTCGTGATCATACTGCATACTGATGGCAGGAACCATTTGTTCCACACCTCGATTTTTCTTGCCTGGCGTTATTTCGCCGGGCATTTTTTATCTTTTCAAATGGGCTTGGACAGTCCAAGTTTTCTTAAGTAGCCCTACCGCTTCCCTCTGTCTTGCGGTATCATAGAGGAGGAACCGGAACTCTTTAGTATGAACCATGAACTACCTGCCCTAGACGAAAGAAAAGGTGGTGGATCCAGATGAATCAAGATTTTTCCCTGTTACATACACCCATCAAAGACCTGATTATTGCTTCCACAAAAGTAGCCCATGTACAGCTAGGTAATTCCCTCGAACACGCTTTGCTCGTCTTAATCAAAAGCGGTTATTCGGCCATTCCGGTCCTGGATCATCAATATCGGCTGCACGGACAGATCAGTACCAACCATATTTTGAATAAAAGTTTGGGACTGGAGCGTTTCGAGTACGAACGAATGTCGGAACAGATTGTAAACGATGTCATGGATACAAAAATTCCACGTCTGAAGGATACGGATGAGTTTATGAAAGCTCTAGAGGTCTCCATCAACCATCCCTATGTATGTATTGAAGACGACCAGAATATTTTCCAAGGGATTCTAACCCGGAAATCCATTCTCGCCCTGGTGTATCGGCATTTTCGCAATCTGCCTTATCCGATGGCGGACAATCAACCCACTACGCAAGCATAATGCTCGTGATACAAAGCAAAGACGGAGGCAAACGCCGCCGTCTTTTTTTACGTACTTGTATAGAAAGTTCGTGCATATTCCAGTGGGTGTCGGTATGTCTGCTTGAACATGGCTTTTTCCCCAGCCTTGAAAAAAGAATACCGCTGGTCGCGCACATTGACCTCAATGAGGTACGGATGGCCGTTCTGATCAATCCCCATGTCCATGCCCAGATCAGCGAGCGAGGAAAAATGGCGACCGTAGGCCTTGGCGATTTCTATCGCTGCCGTCTTGATTTGTCCACGGATCTGTTCCTGTTGTTCCGGGGAAAATGAATCCTGCATCACCACATGCATCGGATACGCCTTGCCTCCGCGGGATAAATTGCTCAATTTGTTTTTCTGGTTTGCTACTTTGGCTACCATCCCACTTAGTGTCCATTGCCGCTCCCCGTTTTTTTGAACAGAGACGCGAATATCATACGTCCTCCCCTCGTACCGGGCTAGACGTATTCCTTGCTGGATCAAAAAGCGCTTGTTGCCCACCCATGCCTTCACGAAAGAAAATAACCGCTGCCTGGATAGCGTTCTGCGCATTTTCGATGAAATGAAATGATAGTCATTTCCTTGTTTTTCAATCCTTCCGACGCCAATTCCAACTGATCCAATCGCCGGCTTTACATAGACGATTCGATACGTATCCAAAAACTGCCTAAGATTGGCGCTCGAAAAGGGAACCGTGTGGGGAAGGAAAGCTCGTATTGCTGGATTTTTCCACAACATTTGGTGTACCTTTCGTTTATCACGGACGACCAATCCGTTAAAGACCTTTCTTTTTTTCCCTAATCGTGAAATGACTGCTCGCGACTTTCTGTCACCAGTCAATACTCGGTTATGGATGACACTCGGGACATGAACGAGACGGGGGATCAATTTGCCGCCATTCCAAAAGTATCCATGAACCCTCCCATCCCCTGCCAGTACATTCCGCGGGTGAAAGAATACCGGCTCCAGTCCAAGCTCTTTTCCAATTTCTACATAATAGGGCAAGCGTTCGTATGACTTGTCTCCCCGAATTCCCCTCTGTAAGATCTCCCAATCCAACATTATGCCGATTCTCTTCACATCGATCCCCCTTGCAGAAATTCCTCTCCTTAGGGTATGTTTCTTCATGGCTTGGGGCGTGCCTATTTTTTCATTCTTCTACACGGTTCTTCTTCCTTGTCAAAACTTGCGCTTACCCGGGAAAAGCTCGGGTAATTCAATCTGCTCTGCGCTCAATTGCCAACAAAAAGGGCGCCCGGTTTTGTTGATTGAGATACTGGTATTTCAGAACTAGAAAGCGGCTTTGGTCCAATGTCTGGCAGAAGCTCTCTACCGCGCTTTTTTCTATTTCTCCTGCAGCATGTCCCCAATAGATCATGATCGTCATAATCCCGCCTTTGCGCAGCAACTCCAATCCCGCTTCGATCGCACGTAGGGTACTTGTAGCCAGAGTGGTGATTTCCTTGTCCGTACCTGGCAGATAACCCAAATTAAACATGATCGCGCCCGCTTTCACCTGTAAATCAGCCATCTCTACGTGACTGCACAGGTGCAGCTCGACTTGACGAAGTGCTTGATGCTGTTCCAATCGTTCTCTCGTGATTTCCAGCGCCTGGGGCTGAATATCATAGGCGATCACTCTCCCTTGCTCTTGGACACAAAGTGCCAGAAACAAAGTATCGTTGCCGTTCCCCATCGTCGCATCAATGACGGTTTCTCCAACTTCTACCCGCTCTCGAATGAGCCGGCGTGCAACCTCCAACACATTTGGTAACATCATGCTTCTTCTCCTCCACACACTCTTGAAACGATCGCTATTACGGTTACAGCTCAATTTGAAGCCCGATTCGGGCAATATGGCAAGGTCCGGCCTGATAATCCTTTGCTTGGCTTTTGACTACTTCGGGCTCATACTCTGCAAACAAATGGGTGATCAATAGGGATTGGCACCCCAGTTCTTCAGCCAACTGGGCCGCCTCACGTACGGTGAGATGTCCATTGGGCTGTTCCGGCTTGTTTTGATCCAGGTACGTTCCCTCGCATATGAATAAATCCGCTCCATTCGCGAACCCCTGCCATTTTGTATTAGGCCCGCTATCTGCCCCATAGACGAGAACTTTACCTGACGCTTCCAACCGCATCGCAAAACAGGGATCTCCATCACCATGATCCGTGCGTAAAAAAGAGATCTGCATATCCCCGACGTTTATTTGTATCGTCTCATCGATGGGATGAAAAGTAGTTGCCTGCTTGTACGGCAAGGCCTGTGAATTGGCACTTGGCTGGGTCGGGGCATAGATCGGCAGAGGCTTGTCTTTTGGCCGCTGAGAAAACAATTGATGCACCATTAGTCCGTATTGCAAGACTCCCACATCCGCGACATGATCGTGATGGTAATGGGACAACAGCAAGGCATCGAGGTGGTAGATCGGGAGGTATTTCCCCAATTGGGCCAATACGCCGCTGCCGCAATCGAGCAAGATGCGCGCAGAATCAGTCTCTACCAGGTAACCAGGAGTTGCACCGTTTGGCCCCGGATATGGGGATTGATACCCCAGGACAGTAATACGCATATTTTGGACACTTCCTTTCATAGAATGGAATAAGTGGGACAGGAGGTCTGAGATGCAAGGATCATGGAAAACGGCATGGCAGATCGCTTTTACCTATATGGGCACCGTCGTGGGAGCAGGATTTGCCTCCGGAAAAGAAATCATTGAATTCTTCGTTCAATACGGCCTGCAAGGATTGATCGGCATTTTTTTGGCTACCTGCTTGTTTATTTGGGCTGGCATCCGTGTCATGTTGATCTCCTATCGAATTCAAGCGGACTCCTATCAGGCCGTCAGTACGTACCTGTTCGGCCATCCCTTTGGTACCGTGTTTAACGCCTTGCTTCTGACCGTTCTTCTCGGTATGACGTCCGTCATGTTGGCAGCTACCGGCTCCGTTTTTTGGGAGGCCTTTCAACTACCGTCGCAACTCGGTATTTGGATCAGCATGATTGCCATTTTCTTTGTTACGCGCAAAGGACTTTTTGCCATTCACCGGGTGAACAGCATTTTCGTCCCTTCCCTCGTAGCCTTTACTTTTCTGGTCTTTTGTTATGTACAACCCTGGGAAAGCGAGATGATCATACAAGTAGAATCCCTTCGTCCCTGGGCATGGTTGAGCTCACCTCTATACTATGTTGCCTTAAACGTGTCTTTGACACAAGCTGTTCTCGTTCCGATCGGCCGACAAAGTAAAAGTGAAAAGCCCTTGGTCGCAGGAGGCGTCATAGGAGGGCTCGGAATTGGGTTGCTGTTGATCCTTGCGTTCGCCTCCCTCTCTGTCAAAATGCCCGGCATCTCCCACTCAGAAATGCCGATGATCGCTCTGTTGCAAGGCTTGGGTCGCACGATACCTCTGCTTTTTTCCCTCCTGGTCTACGCGGAAATTTTCTCAACCGTGGTAGCCAATGTGTTCGGACTTTCCGAGCAATTGCGCCTCGTCACGCGGTTGCGCTCCACGACGATCCTGATAGGAATTCTACTAATCAGCTACCTGGTCAGCTTTATCGGATTCAGTTCTTTGCTTCGGATTCTCTATCCCTTGTTCGGACAGCTCGTACTGTTTTTCCTCGTCATGCTTTTTTATCGCCAATGGCGCAGCCGAATCCCGTAGCCAAAATAAAAAAGGGGCCGTTCCCAATCGGAACAGCCCCTTGCTTTCTTCCAAACCTTACGCGAATTCAGCTACCAGTTTCGCAAAGTCTTCTTCAGACAAGCGAGTGTCTTGGTTTGCCAAACCTTCTTCTTTGAAGCCAGATACCAATGCTTCGTAAGGTTTTTGCTCTGTATTTTGATAGATCAGACCTGTCATTAGGCCTTTGTATTGCATCGAAGCAGACATCGCTTTGATGCGGTCATGCGGATCGTAGCCTTCGATTGTATCGACAGGAACGATGTTTTCTTTGAACCAATCGTAAGTGTTTACCTTGTTGTAGGTTACACAAGGGCTGAATACGTTGATCAGGGAGAAGCCTTCGTGTTGGATCCCTTTTTCAATCAGCTCAGTCAAGCCTTTCAGGTCGCTGGAGAAAGATTGTGCAACAAAAGTTGCCCCTACAGACAGCGCCAGCTCAACAGGAGAGATGGAAGATTCGATCGAACCAGCAGGCGTAGACTTGGTCACAAATCCAGTCGCGGAACGAGGAGATGTTTGACCTTTTGTCAGACCGTAAATTTGATTGTCCATCACGATGTAAGTGATGTTCATGTTGCGGCGGATCGCATGGACAGTGTGGCCCATACCGATCGCGAAACCATCACCGTCACCACCTGCAGCGATAACAGTCAGTTCACGGTTTGCCATTTTCACACCTTGTGCGATTGGCAGAGAACGACCGTGAATACCGTGGAGTCCGTAGCAGTTGATGTAGCCGGAGATACGGCCAGAGCAGCCGATACCAGAGATCAGAGCCAAGTTTTCAGGTTCCAGACCTACGTTCGCAGCAGCACGTTGAATCGCAGCTTGAATGGAGAAGTCACCACAACCTGGGCACCAGTTCGGCTTTACATTATTTCGAAACTCTTTCATAGTTGCCATGTTTAGTCAGCTCCTTCACTTCAGCATAGATTTCTTTCGGCAAGAATGGGTTACCGTCGTATTTCAAGACGGATTTGATCTTGTCCGCGCCACCCACGTTTTGTTTCAGCAGGTTGGTAACTTGACCTTGAATGTTGTGTTCAACTACAACTACTTGTTTTGCTTTATCCATCAGTGCTTTCATTTCATCAGCAGGGAATGGGTGTAGCAAACGAATTTGTGCATGGTTCACTTTCAAACCTTCGTTTTCCAGACGAACTTTCGCTTCTTGAATCGTACCAATCGTAGAGTTGATACCCACGACCAACACGTCTGCGTCTGCGTGAGGTGCATCCGCAACAACTGGATTTTTGAACGTTTTCAGCACGCCTTGTAGTTTGCGCATACGTTTATCCATTTGTTGCACACGGTTCGCAGCGTTTTCAGAAGGACGACCCGTTTGGTCATGCTCAACACCAGTTACGTGGTGAAGACCATATTTTTGTCCAGGGATGACACGTGGAGAAACGCCATCTTCTGTGACTTCATAACGTTTGAAGAGGTCATTTTGCTCTTTTTCAGGCAACTCTTGTCCAGCCAGCAGTTTTCCACGGCGGATTTCCACTTGGCTGTAGTCGAAAGGAGTCACTGTTTGTTTACCCAAGGACAAAGTCAGGTCTGTCATCAGAATAACGGGAAGCTGATATTCTTCCGCAATGTTAAACGCTTCCACTGAATCATAGAAGCACTCTTCTACTGTACTTGGTGCGATCACGACTTTCGGAACGTCACCGTGTGTACCGTAGATCATTGCATTTACGTCGGATTGCTCGATTTTGGTCGGCATACCTGTAGAAGGACCACCGCGCTGTGTATCTACAATAACGACTGGCGTCTCGGTAATACCCGCCAGACCGATTGCTTCCATCATCAGGGAAAGTCCAGGACCTGCAGATGCAGTCAGTGCACGAGCACCAGCAAAGTTAGCACCGATTGCCATGGTGACCGCTGCGATCTCGTCTTCTGTTTGGATAACAGTACCGCCAAACTTAGGCAGTTTTTTGATCAGATATTCCATAACCTCAGAAGCTGGTGTGATCGGGTATGCAGGCATGAAACGGCAACCTGCTGCTACTGCACCAAGCGCGATCGCGTCGTTCCCGATCAGGAACAGTTGTTTTTGAGGGTTAGCTTTTTCCAATTGGAATTCAGGCAGTTGGCCGCCTGTCAGTTCTGTAACAAACTCAAATCCGCGGCGAATAGCGTCCATGTTCTTTTCAACGACTTTCTCACCTTTGCGGAGGAACATATCTTCAACAATGACACGGAAGCTTTCAACCGGAAGCCCCAGAATTGCACTGGAAGCACCGATGGAAACCATGTTTTTCATCAGAGATGTACCAAGTTCATCTGCGATTTCAGAGAGAGGAACAGTCAAGAAACGAACTGTTTTCAAACCGTCCGGCAGTTTTGGGTTGAATTTTGCATCGGCGATAATGATACCGCCTTCACGAAGCTCATGAGCATTAAAATCGATGGTTTCTTGGTCGAACGCGACAAGGATGTCGAGGTCGTCAGAAATTGCACGCATCGGAGTTGTGCTCACACGAATTTTGTTGTTTGTGTGTCCACCTTTGATTCGGGAAGAAAAGTGGCGGTAGCTGTACAGATGGTAGCCCATCCGGTTCATCGCCATCGAGAAGATCTCACCAGTACTCTCGATACCTTCCCCTTGTTGTCCTCCAACTTTCCAGGAAAGTTGACTAATCATTCAGATTCCACCCTTTCAGTGACTGTGAGAAAAAGCAGCTTATCCCATCGAATGATTCGATAAGATGTGACAATATTGTGCATTGATCAGTACCAATTGTAGTCCTGTCCATGTAAAATTGCAAGTGCTTTTACTCAACTTACTTTTGACCTGAATCGAATTTTGAACTTTGGTTCATTAATATCCTCATGTATTATTGTAGCACGTTTCCCAAAACACGCAACTCATTTCCTCGTACATTTTATATTCCATTCATTTCTTCATCCGAAACCTGAGAATTCCCGCTTTTTATAGAAGAAATTCCTCACTCCTTCTACCATCAGAATGGCCTCTTTGAATAGCTTTCATACCCTAGTTCATGGCATCCAAAACCTCCCGATCGTCCCTTCCCTTCTTATCAGCATATGTAAGGAAGCTTCATCGTGGCATGAGCCGCTTGCCTATGAAAAGGTCGAGCCCAGCTATCGGGACTTTTGGACAAATGAAAAAACCTGTTCATTCTACGAACAAACAGGCAGGCCAATCGGCTTGTTGTATGATTATCTGGGCTCAACGATAAGTTTGATTGCAGTGCGTTCCTCTCCATCAATCACGATGTCGGTAAAGGCTGGAATACAAATGAGGTCAACTCCACTCGGCGCTACGAACCCTCGTGCGATTGCTACGGCTTTCACAGCTTGGTTAAGCGCCCCAGCACCAATGGCTTGGATTTCTGCCGCCCCGCGTTCGCGAAGCACTCCAGCAAGGGCACCAGCAACGGAATTGGGGTTAGACTTTGCTGAAACTTTTAATACTTCCATCCTTTTGAACCTCCCGTCTGATCGGAATCCTGTCATCATTAGAATGATATTCGCATAACCCCTAAAAATTCCTGCTATTCCCAAAGAAAGATTCAAAAAATTCAATTCTCTTCTTTATTATTCCATAAAGGGATGGTCGTCGTCAATTCGGATCCGTTCCAGTTTTTTCGCGTGTCCTGTCGATTTATCGAGAGTTATGACGACTGCATTGAGCTGCGCCGGATTTGGTGCTACTTCAAATCGTTCGGGAAGCTGTGTCAAAAACTTGCGAATCACTGCCTCTCGCTCCATTCCCAAGATTCCATTGCTCGGCCCGCACATTCCCACATCACATAGAAACCCGGTTCCCTGCGGCAAAACACGTTCATCTGCCGTCTGCACATGCGTATGCGTACCGACAACTGCACTTACTCTACCATCGAGGTACCACGCCATGGCTTGCTTTTCCGATGTCGCTTCAGCGTGAAAGTCGACAAAAATCAGCTTGGTACGCTTACGGGCTTGTTCTACCAGCTTATCTGCCATTTGGAATGGACAGTCGAGAGGCGGTAAAAACGTGCGTCCTTGCAAATTGATAACGGCGAGTTCGCCTTCCGTTTGCTTAATATATGTAATTCCATTACCAGGGGCACCCTGTGGAAAATTCGCTGGTCGAATCAACCGCGGTTCGCTGTCGATAAAGTCGTAGATGTCTCTTTGGTCCCAAGTGTGGTTCCCCATCGTGATCGCGTGTACGCCACCATCAAAAAGCTCTTTGGCGATCTTCTCTGTAATGCCTCGACCGTGCGCGGAGTTTTCTCCATTGACGACAATAAAGGTCGGTTGATATTTTCGTTTCAGCATTGGTAGGTAGTTCTTGACGATTTCTCTTCCTGGGGAACCCATGATGTCCCCAATAAATAACAGCTTCATTCGTTCTCACCTCGTTGCTAGTATACACTACTTCCTCATTGATTAGAAAATCACACTCTCCTGCAAGAAAAAAATAAAGCGGCTTTTCAGCCACTTTATTTCGCATACTCGACTGACCGGGTTTCACGGATCACTGTTACTTTGATGTGTCCCGGGTAGTCAAGTTCATTTTCAATTCGCTTGGTGATTTCACGTGCGAGGCGCGTTGCTTCGGCATCGTCAATCTTGTCAGGCTGTACGATAACCCGAATTTCGCGACCTGCTTGAATCGCATAGGATTTCTCCACGCCCTCGAATGACTCGGAGATTTCTTCGAGCTTTTCCAAGCGTCGAATGTAAGTCTCCAAGGTCTCTCGGCGGGCACCTGGACGCGCAGCCGACAATGCATCTGCTGCTGCAACGAGCATGGCAATCACGGAAGTTGGTTCTGTATCGCCATGGTGCGACGCGATACTGTTTACTACCACATGATGCTCATTGTATTTCTTCGCCAGCTCTACGCCGATTTCGACGTGGGAGCCTTCCACTTCATGGTCAATCGCCTTTCCGATATCGTGGAGAAGACCTGCCCGTTTGGCCAGTTTCACGTCTTCTTTCAACTCAGCAGCCATCAATCCTGCGAGGTGAGCCACTTCCATTGAGTGTTTCAGTACATTTTGGCCATAGCTTGTACGGTAGCGCAAACGTCCAAGGATCTTGATGAGATCAGGATGCAAACCATGTACTCCGGTTTCGAAGGTAGCTTGTTCCCCGTATTCACGAATCCGTTCATCCACTTCGCGACGGGCTTTTTCTACCATTTCCTCGATGCGGGCCGGATGAATCCGTCCATCTGCCACCAGCTTGTCCAAAGCCGTCTTGGCAATTTCCCTGCGAACCGGATCAAATCCGGAAAGAATCACTGCTTCTGGCGTATCGTCGATAATCAGGTCAATCCCGGTCAACGTCTCCAGTGCGCGGATATTTCTACCCTCGCGACCAATGATTCGTCCCTTCATCTCATCGTTAGGCAGCGTAACAACAGATACTGTTGTCTCTGCTACGTGATCCGCTGCACAACGCTGAATGGAGGTGGTGATAATTTCACGGGCACGCTTGTCTGCCTCTTCCTTCGCTTGCGTCTCGATCTCTTTGATCATGACGGCCATTTCATGGCGAACGGTGTTTTCCACATCGGTCAAAATGATGCTCTTCGCTTCATCTTGAGTCAGACCGGAAATCCGTTCCAGCTCGGATACTTGATCTTTATATAATTGCTCTACCTTGCTTTGCAACTCCGCGATGGCGCGGTCACGCTCGGACAATTCCTCTTCCTTGCGCTCCAGTTGTTCCATCTTGCGGTCCAACGCCTCTTCTTTTTGCAGAATACGGCGTTCTTGACGCTGGATCTCATTGCGTCGATCGCGCAATTCGTTTTCCGCTTCGGAACGAAGTTTGAACACTTCATCCTTGGCTTCCAGCACCTTTTCCTTTTTCACGGCTTCTGCGTCCCGCTTCGCCTCTTCCACGATCTGACGGGCAGCTTCTTCCGCACTGCCGATCCTTGCCTCCGCGATGGATCTGCGGATGAAGTAACCGACAGCTAAGCCAATCAGCAAAGTAAGTAGTGCAATGACTATGGTTGTGGTTATTTGTTCCATAAGCTTTTTATTTTCACCTCCTTATTGTAAGACATCTCCCCGCTTTCCAAGCATTCGTTTTTCATGGAGTGTCGCTTGTCGATTCCGCTCGGCTTCGAACATTCGACTAAAAAACAAGACCGATATGACTCGGTCCGCTGAAGCCGCACAATCATTGCACGGGTTTTCAGTTGTTCCACAGGCAACGAGTGAGCAAATCAGCGTAAATGGTATGATACATCTAGTAAATACACACCTATTTTATTCTTTGTGAACAAGAATTGTCAAGAAGATGCAATTGCAGTCACTCTGAATGGTCCATTCGCTGTCGGATTTCGCCCCTGATTTGCTGGACAAGGGAATGGGAAAAACCCTTTCGCTGCAGCATTGACAGCAGTTTTCGCTCTTCGTCGGGATTCGGCTGTCCCGACAAACGTCGCAGCTTCTTTTCTACCAAAGCGCGGGCTGCCGCCAATTCTTCCTCTCGCGTAACAGCACTTACTGCCTCTTCGATGATCGATTTCTCTATACCCCGCTGCTGCAATTCCATCCGCAGCATGTACGAACTTCTGGGCTTGATGCGCAGGCGCTCATCTACCCACTGTCGGGCAAAAACCTGGTCATCCAGGTATCTCTGTTCCTTGCAACTCAGACATACCTCCTCAGCGATCGAGGGCGAAAACCCCTTTTCCAACAGATAGGTATGAAGTTGGCTGCTCGTACGCGGACGGATGCCGAGATAACGCAGTGCGGTCAAATACGCCTTGTGCTTCTCCTCTGCAAGCACAACCTCTTGAAAGAAAACCTCGTCTATTTGTGTTCCTTTAAACAGATTGTACTTGACCAGGATATCCTCGTGCACGGAAAAGGCAAACGAATCTTCGACATAGATATGATAGCGCTGCTTCTGCTTCTGATCCTGATGGACGCCGGTAATGGTCCCGTTTTTCATCCTTTTTCTCCCCTCCGACGTAAGCAAAGCAGCCTGTCTGACCCGACAGGCTGCTTGCTCCTCTATGATTACTACTCAAGATCGAAAGTTGGTTCCTCATCCTGCTCCGGATCATGGACCGGCTCAGAGGCAGGGATCGAACTAGGATTGAGGCTGTAGTACTCGCGCACCTTGGATTCAATCTGGGATGCGATATGCGGGTTCTCTTTCAAGAAGATCTTGGAGTTCTCACGGCCTTGTCCCAAGCGCTCTTCGTTAAACGAGTACCAGGCACCGCTCTTCTGAACGACATCAATCTCCGCGCCAATATCGAGGATACTTCCTTCACGAGAGATTCCTTCGCCGTACATGATGTCTACTTCCGCTACTTTAAACGGCGGAGCCACTTTATTCTTGACGACCTTGATTTTGGTCTTGCTGCCCAGGATATCGTTGCCTACTTTGATAGATTCGGCTTTGCGAACATCAAGACGTACGCTGGCATAGAATTTGAGGGCACGTCCTCCTGGTGTGGTCTCAGGGTTTCCAAACATAACCCCGACCTTCTCACGCAATTGGTTAATAAAGATGGCCATGGTTTTGGACTTGTTGATCGCACCCGATAGCTTGCGCAACGCTTGAGACATCAAGCGAGCCTGCAGACCTACGTGGGAATCGCCCATCTCCCCCTCGATCTCTGCTTTCGGCACCAAAGCGGCAACCGAGTCAATGACAATAATATCAACCGCACCGGAGCGCACCAGTGCTTCTGCGATCTCAAGTGCTTGTTCCCCTGTATCAGGCTGAGAAAGCAACAATTCTTCGATGTTTACTCCGAGTTTTGCTGCATAGACCGGGTCCAGTGCGTGCTCAGCGTCAATAAACGCTGCTTGGCCACCCTGTCTTTGCACTTCTGCGATGGCATGCAAGGCGACAGTGGTCTTACCGGAAGATTCAGGGCCGTATACTTCAATGATACGACCGCGTGGGAAACCGCCCACACCAAGAGCAATGTCAAGGGCAAGAGCCCCGGTGGATACGGTGGAAACCTGGATATTGGCTACTTCCCCCAGTTTCATAATAGAACCTTTTCCGAATTGCTTTTCTATCTGACGCAATGCACTTTCCAAAGCTGCGCGACGATCTGACAAATGATACACACCCTTTCAACTTTTCGCTTCAATTGTTCTTGTCTTCATCATACATCGAGACAGAAGGGTTTGCCAAGTATTTTTTGCGAACAAATATTCGCATCAAAAAACAACCATCCTCACGAAGTCATGTACGCAAGGATGGTTGCTTGTGGTAAAGGATTACGAGCGTTTGGCTCCACGCGGTTTGGCAGGCTCCAGGTTGATCCGTTTGCCGTTGATTCGCGTCTGGCGCAGTGATTCATAGACGAATGCAGCGACATCCTCAGGAACCTCAACAAAGGTAAAGCTCTCAAAAATGTCGATACGACCTACTGCTTTGCCAGGAATACCGACAGACTCCGAAATCTCGCGAACGAGATCCTGCGGCTTGAGATTGGCATTACGGCCTACGTTCAGGAAGAAGCGAACCATGCCCTTGGCGGCACCGGTCTCCCCGAAATTATATGCTTCATGCTCCTTCGTCTCGCCTACTTCGCTATGGAAGGAAAGATGAAGCGCCGCTGCAGCGATTTTTTCTGCTGGATACTGATCGAGCAGGGAGTTGGTCACCTTTTGGTACATTTCCGCGATCGCATCGCTCTCCAACAGGCTGATCAACTGTTCACGCAATTGTTCCTGCTTGCGCTCCGCCACTTCTTCAAGAGATGGCACGTTACGGGACAGCACTTGCGCCTTGGTCTGCTTTTGGATGAACATCATTTGTCTGACTTCACGCGGAGTAACCAGCGTCATCGCGATTCCCTTGCGTCCTGCACGTCCGGTACGGCCGATGCGGTGCACATAGCTCTCCGAGTCTTGTGGAATATCGTAGTTGATGACGTGGGAGACGTTCCCTACGTCGATCCCCCGTGCTGCCACGTCAGTTGCGATGAGGAATTCGATCGAGCTTTCGCGGAAAGCGTTCATCACTTTATCGCGCTGAGCCTGCGACAGGTCGCCGTGCAAACCGTCAGCCAGATAGCCGCGGGATTGCAGCATTTCCGTCAGTTCATCTACACCGCGTTTGGTCCGGCAGAAGATAATTCCGAGCTCGACGTCTTCACTGTCGAGAATCCGGCACAGACTCTCCAGTTTGTTGCGCTCAAATACCTTGTAATACACCTGTTCGATCAGAGGAGCCGTCACTTCTTCACGGCTGACTGCAATGGTTTCAGGAGTTTTCATGTAGCGTGTAGCCAGGCGCTTGATTTCTGGCGGCATCGTTGCGGAGAAGAGCAGGGTTTGGCGCTCCTCCGGCATGTGGTTGATAATCGTTTCAATATCATCGACAAAGCCCATGTCGAGCATCTCATCCGCTTCATCCAAGATGAGCGTATGTACGTTCTCCAGTCTCAGCGTTTTGCGGCGCAGATGGTCGAGGACGCGGCCAGGGGTACCAACCACAACCTGAACCCCTTGGCGCAGAGCGCGTATTTGATGGCCGATGGATTGTCCACCATAGATGGGCAGCGTACGCACTTTATTGTATTTCCCGATGCGCAGAAGCTCACCGGCAACCTGAATCGCCAGCTCACGGGTTGGAGTCAGAATGATCGCTTGCACACGGTTGGCTGGAGTCACTTTTTCTAACAGCGGGATGCCGAATGCAGCAGTTTTTCCGGTACCTGTCTGGGCTTGACCAATCAGGTCGCCGCCCTCCAGCACTTTTGGGATACAAGCTGCCTGAATCGGCGATGGTTCCTCGAAGCCCATGTCATGAATGGCTTGAAGAATGGATTTATGTAAAGGAAAATCAGAAAACATCGTCATGAAAACGTCACCTTTCTTTTTGCATTTGCAGCGCGTAGAACAGCGCATATTTTGCGGCCCGCTTTACGATAGCATGTCTCTTTCCAGCTAGCCGCAGTTCCTTCACCACTGTAGGCATCCCTTCTGCCGCAATCCCGATGTAAACCAATCCGACGGGTTTGCCCTCCGAGGGATCGGGCCCGGCAACTCCGGTGACAGACAGACCGTAAGTGGTGCCAAACTTCTCTTTTACATTTTCTGCCAGGATCAGCGCCGTTTTTTCACTCACAGCACCATCCGTTTGCAGGACTTCTTCTGGTACATCCAAAAAGCGATGTTTCACCTCGTTGGTGTAGCAGACGATACCACCATTGTATACGGCAGAGCTGCCGGGCACCATGGTGATCAACGAGGCCAGCGAACCACCTGTGCAGCTTTCGGCACAAGCGACAGTCTCCTGCCTGCGCTTCAGCTCCTCCACCAAAACCTCGTGAAGAGATGATTCTCCGGTCGCATAGATATAGTGCCCCAATCGGTCGCGTATCTCCTGCTCCACTGGCAGGATCAACTCTTCCGCCTCGTCAACCGTCGTGGCCCGTGCGGTAATACGCAGCGTCACCTCAAACTCTTTGGCGTAGGGGGCAATCGTCGGATTTTCCTGTTTCTCAATCAAATCCAAAAGCTGGGCTTCGAGCGCAGATTCCCCAATTCCGTAAAAACGCAGTACTCGCGAGTGAAACACCTGCTTGTCTGGCAACAATTGGGTCAAATATGGCATCACGTACCGTTCCACCATCGGGTACAGCTCGCTTGGAGGACCAGGCAGCAGAACATACGTGGTGCCATTGTAAGCGATCCCCATTCCCGGCGCCATGCCAAAATCATTGGCCAATACCTGGCTGCCCTCGATGACGAGTGCTTGCTTCCGGTTGTTTTCCGTCATCGTCATCTTGCGCTGGGAGAAAAAAGCTTCGATGTTTGCCATCGCGGGCGAATTCGTTTCCAAACCCACACCGATGTGCGCCGCGACGGTCTCCTTGGTCAAATCATCTTGAGTCGGTCCAAGGCCGCCGGTAAAGATAATCAGATCCGATCGGCTGGCGGCTTGTCGGATCGTCTGCGTCAATCGCTCTGTGTTATCTCCCACAACTGTGTGAAAGTAAACCCCGATGCCGATTTCAGCCAGTTTTTGAGAAAGGTATTGTGCATTTGTATTGACAATCTGCCCTAGCAAGAGTTCAGTACCAACCGCAATGATCTCCGCTCTCATGTCCCTCATCCATTCTCTTTATGAGTAGAAACGCATCTAAAAAGACAGTCTACCACCGACACACCTCCGCGAAAAGCCTCTCCGTGAAAAAAGAGACCAATACTCGCATTACGAGTATTGGATCACGTTGCGATTCTTCGCAAAGTAGTCGTACCCGGAGTACAGGGTGATTATGACCATGGCCCAGATGACTACCTGGTCAAACGGAATGCCAAAAAACGCGAAGGGAAAGTTGCGAATCATCACGACCGTAACCGCGACGATTTGCACCCACGTCTTTAGCTTGCCCAAAGCACTGGCAGCAATCACCTTTCCGTCAGCTGCAGCAATTGACCGCAGCCCGGTCACGGCAAATTCCCGGCTGATGATAATAATCACAATCCACGCCTCCAGCCTTTGCATTTCCACGAGGGAAATCAAAGCTGCGGAGATGAGGAGCTTATCTGCCAGCGGGTCCAAAAACTTCCCCAGGTTCGTTACCATTTTGTTCTTTCGGGCGATATATCCGTCGAGTCCGTCTGTACTGGCCGCCAGGATGAACACCAAAGCCGCGATCAGCTCATTATACGTCATCGTCAGGCTACCGATGGTAAAAGTCCCGATGTTATAACGCACCAGCAGAAAAAACATTACTACCGGAACCAGAAAGATTCTGAAGAGGGTGATGCGGTTGGCGAGATTCACCTAGACTACCTCCCCGGCCAAATCATATTCATAGGAGTGCGTGATCTTCACCTTGACCAAAGAGCCAAGGTCGCCTTTGAAACCAGTGACAAATACTTCTCCGTCAATTTCCGGAGCGTCGTATTGGGCACGGCCTACAAAAATATCGTTGCGTCCTTCGTACCGCTCGATCAGAACATCCAATACCTGACCGACGAAACGGCCGTTTCGTTCGCTTGCGATCTCCCGCTGAATCTCCATCAGGATATTCGCACGTTTTTCCTTTAGTTCCTCATCCACGTGATCGGGAAGTCGGGATGCAGGCGTGTCATCTTCGTTGGAGTACGTGAAAACACCCAGCCGATCAAAGCGGATATCCTTGACAAACTGGCATAAACGCTCGAAATCCTCATCTGTTTCTCCAGGGAAACCAACGATCAGGGATGTACGCAATGCCACATCCGGCACCTGAGCCCGGATTCTTCCCACCAACTCGCGGATGTCTGTCTGGCGTCCCGGACGGCGCATTCTCTTGAGAATGTGGTCCTCCGAGTGCTGCAGCGGCATATCCACGTATTTGCAAACCTTTGGATTGTTGGCAAATTCCGCGATCAAATCATCCGTGAAAAATCCGGGATAAGCATAATGGAGGCGAATCCACTCGATTCCCTCGACTTCTGCCAAGCGATGCAGCAACTCCGGCAGCATATGTTTGCCATCGTAAATGTCAGTTCCATAATTTGTCGAATCCTGCGCAATCAGACTGATTTCGACAATTCCCTGTTCCGCCAGATGACGCGCCTCTTCCAAGATGGATTCAATCGAGCGGCTGCGGAAGCCACCGCGCATCAGGGGAATGCTGCAAAATGTACATGCATTGTCACAGCCTTCTGCAATCTTGATAAATGCGGAATACGTCCCCTCTTTTACCTTGCGCTTTACGACGTCCTCATAGGTAAATATCGGATTGCCTACGTAGATCGGCCGCTTTCCTTCCAGTGACTCCTCGATGATCCCCGTGATGGACATAAAATCACCTGTTCCGACAATGCCATCCACCTCAGGAATCTCGCTTAAGATATCCTCTTTGTAGCGTTGTGTGAGACAGCCTGCCACCACAAGTGATTTTAGCTTGCCGGATTCCTTCAATTCCGCCATGTCGAGAATCTTGTTGACCGATTCTTCCTTGGCTGCATCGATGAAGCCACACGTATTGACGATGACCACGGTCGCCTCATCGGGATTCTCGACCAGTTCATAGCCTTTCTCATCTATCAGATGGGCCATCATATCCGAATCGACGAGATTCTTCTCACAGCCCAATGTTACAATCGCCACTTTTTCTCGCGATCCTAGCTTTTCTCCCATTTGTTTTCCTCCAATTGGTCATACCAGCCCTGAATTACACCTACTCAGTATAATATAAGCTCAAAGGAAGTGTCAAAAAGGACAAAAGCGAAGAAAGGCAAGCATTTGCTTGCCTATTGTGCAGCCGCTTCCTTCACCGCAATCACGATATTGGACGGCATTGATTTCATTTGGGAAGTATCCACAACAACTCCATTTACTGTCAATTCAACCATCATCGGTTTACCCAGGCGTACGTAAGCACTTTTGCCCAGTTCAATCGTTTTTTCTTCGCCGGTCTTTAGTTCACCTTCCGCTACGTACGTTTTTCCTTTTCCTTCTGACACACCATACCAGCTTCTGTCCTTCGTCACTTTTAGTTTCACGGAAATTTTGTCAGCGCCCTGTAGTGCGTAGTTGTACATGGAGCCTTGCTGTGTTTCGAACGTAACTGTTACTGCCGGGGTTTCCTCTACTGGAGGCGTCTCTGTCGCAGGATCGGTTGCCGGAGTTTCATTAGCAGGTGGTGGAGCCGGCAGATGAGCAGGAGAGTTGGCCCCTTGTCCAGGGGGATACATCTCCGCTCCCGGAGTTACCTTTTCACCCGGGATTGGCAAACTTATGCTACCGTCGTTGTTGACAAGGGCATAATACGATACACCACAAATCAACGCTACAAATAAAACCAGCAGTGTCTTGGTGATCCAACGACTAGCCTGCAACGGGTTGCTCGTAGTAGCTACCCGGCGTCTGCGCAAACGCTCCACCTGTTCAGTCGGCGGCTGCGCGGGCAAATCGGATTGGAAATGATCCATGAGATGATTCGCGTCGAGTCCAACGGCTTCAGCATAGCTTTTGATAAAAGCGCGCGCGTAAAAATGACCAGGAAGTACGTGAAAGTGGCCTCTCTCGATCGCTTCCAAATAGCGCTTTTGTATCTTGGTGATTCGTTGGATATCGTCGAGTGTAATTCCTTTTTCCTCGCGGGCCCTTTGAAGTACTTGACCTAGCTCTGACACAGCTTACCCTCCTTAATTCATGTCAAAATGTTCGAAGCCGCGATTGTTGATCAATTCGTATGTTATTTCCTCATCCGGATGATGACGCAACTCGATTATGTAGTGAAAATCAGACATTTCGTACTCTGACTCTCTGGCGAAAATATCCGGATGCTCAATAATCTTCGCGGCGGGAAAATTCATGATCTCTCGCAGCAAGGAATAGTGTTTTTCTGTCGAACGAAGGGTGGAAACAATCCCATCTATTAAATATACATGATCATTGGACATCTCATCAATGGCAAGTGAACTTCTTACGGTCTGCCTCAAGAGTGTCGAGGAGATAAACGTCCAACGCTTGTTGGCCGAAACACTTGCCGCGATCATGGATTCCGTTTTTCCGACACGTGGCATGCCGCGAATGCCAATTAATTGATGGCCTTCCTTTTTCAGGATTTCGGACATGAAATCAACCAGAAGACCCAACTCTTCGCGCACAAAGCGAAATGTTTTTTTGTCCTCACTGTCTCTTTCGATATATCGCCCATGTCGAACGGCTAAGCGATCAAGCATGGTCGGTGGGCGAAGTCTTGTTATGGTTATGTTGTCCATTTTCTGCACAACATTGCGTAAAACCTCAATTTTTTCGTCATCGTCGGTCAACAAGAGCATTCCCCGGCGCATGGTGTCTACACCGTTAATGGTCACAATATTTATGTTCAACATACCTAAAATAGAAGCTACATCCCCCAACAAACCAGGACGGTTTCGTGAGATCTCGTATTCCATGTACCACTCTTTTTTCGCTTCCATATCTTATCCTCTCCGACACCAAAATTGCCTTCATCTGTTAGTATAACATTTTACAATCATTCGACAATCGAGAAAAGAAAAATCCCCAAAAGTCGGGGATTTTATCCGTTAGTTGCCACGGTTGATGTTTTCAGGGTTTTGTACCAGCTTTACCATCAGGGAAGCAAGCGCTTGCTGTTGCTCCTTGTCACCCGCGTCCCACATCTGTTTCAACAGGCGCTCCTGATCGTTTTTCGGATCTACCTGCCCGGCCAGATAGCCACCGATTTGGTATGCCATGTTTTCCAGGGTTTCACTTTCCATGCCCGCTTGTTTCGCCTGCTCTACTCGATCGCCGAGAAACTCTTTCCAGTCACGAAAATTTTCCAGAATCGACATGTAGACATTCCCTCCCTTTGTATGTTGTGGGCATGCAAACCCACACAAAGGTAGAATTCCATCTTTGAAGACGAACTATTCATGGCGACAGTCCCCGTACATCAGGTATACCATCCGCCATTGGGGCTAATGATCTGCCCGGTCACATAGCTGGCTTCGCCGGACAACAAAAATTGCACGACAGAAGCCACCTCATCCGGTCTGCCTAGGCGATTGGCCGGGATCTCATCCGCGATAGCTTCGACTTCGTCAGGTGAAAAACGCTCCATCATACCGCCCTGTATGGCCCCGGGCGCTACGGCATTGACGGTAATTCCATTCGGCGCCATTTCCTTTGCCAATGCCTTCGTGAAGGTGTTGAGCGCTCCCTTTGTCAGCGAATACAGCACTTCACAGGAGCCGCCAGTAAGACCCCAGACAGAAGTAATATTCACGATTCTCCCGTATCTTTCGCGAAGCATCGCCGGCATGGCCAGCTGTGTCACGAGAAAGCTGGAACGGACGTTCAAGGCCATCAGCTCATCAAACTGGGGAATCGAGACATCGCTAAAGAGACCGACATGATCAGCAGAAGCATTGTTGACGATCAACAGAGGCAATACCGGCATCTGCTGGAACATATTCATGATCTGCTGCGGGTCACGCAAGTCTGCTTGCAGGGTCACGGCGGGAACACCGATTTCCTGGCAACGTTGGACGAGGGGAATCAGTTTTTCTCCTGATTGATTGTAATGAAGGTACAGGGGAACCCCAGCACGGGCCAGCACTTCGCCAATAGCCAGCCCGATTGTTCCTGACGCCCCTGTAACCAATGCCCAATGACTTTTTGGATTCATGAACAGATCCTACTCCTGTGGCGCGGCGGAACGAACAATGGAGACAGCTATTTGGTCTGGCTGAAAATGCTCCTGCATGCGTTTTTCCACGTCTTCTTTTGTAATGGATTCCAATACGGGAACAATGGTGAAAAGGTCATTTCCGTTAAACTTGTATTGGGTGAACTGATTGGCGATGAATTCCACGGAATTGAGCCCGCGCATAAAATTACCGATCTTTTTACGCTTCGCCCGTTCGAAATCGTCCTGTTCGATCCCTTTTTGTCTCCACTCTTCCATGATGTTGGTAATCGACTCCACCAACTTCTCCGGATCGGGAGTATCGCCTCCGAAGATGGAATAGGCATAATCCTGCTCGCAGCTGTAGTCGAAGTCAAAGCTCTCCGTAATCAAGCCACTGTCATACAGCTTCTCATAGGCAGAGGAGCTGCTTCCAAAGACGATGTCCAACAATAATTTGGTCGTCAACTCGCGCCTGAGCAACGCTTCTCCTGTCAGGCCATTTTCCTTCTCCTTGAGACCGATCATGCACTTGGGCAGTCCTACCGCCAGATTTGTCTCTAGGCGGTGCTTGGCTGGTGCCGGCGGTTCGTCTGGAAAAATCCGCGTGATCTGCGGTGCGGGCGGAAAATCCTTCCCTGCCTGATTTGTCTGGATCAGCTCCATTACGGCTTTCGGGTCAAAAGATCCAACCACCAGCAGCAGCATGTTGGCAGGATGGTAAAAGGTCTCGTAGCATTGGTACAAATACTCCTTGGTAATATGGGAAATTGTCTCGATCGTTCCGGCGATCTCAATATTGATCGGGTAGTTCTGATACATGGCCTTCAGCAAGTTCATGTACACTTTCCAGTCCGGGTTGTCATCATACATTGTGATTTCCTGACCAATAATCCCTTTTTCTTTCTCTACGCTGGCGTCCGTAAAATAAGGCTCCTGCACATAGTCAAGCAGCAGATTCAGGTTCTGGTCCAGCTTATCGGTGCAGGAGAACAGGTACGCCGTGCGGTTAAAGCTCGTAAACGCATTGCAGGAAGCGCCGTTTTTGCTGAATTCGTGCATGACATCTCGGTCTTTTTTCTCAAACATCTTGTGCTCCAGGAAATGGGCGATCCCATCGGGCACATTGATCTGCTCCCCGCTTTTAGTGCGAAAATGGCTGTCGATCGAACCGTAACGGGTCGTAAAAACAGCATATGTTTTGCTAAATCCCTGCTTGGGCACGAGGAACACCTTTAAACCATTCGCCAATGTCTCGTGGTAGACGGTTTCTTTTACTTGGTCAAAAACAGTTGTTTGCACCTTACGCCTCCCCTTTCTTATCGCGTAATAGGTAGATCATATCTATTTTTACTTTGTCGGCTACACGCTTGATATCATCGAGTGTCACGGTTTCAAACGCTTGCAGCATTTCCTCGAGTTGACGCTTGCGGCCACTCACTACACCGTTGTAGGTAAATTCGATCATCATCCGGGCACTGTCCAACAGCTCACGGAACTGATTGGTCAATGTCGCTCGCGTCTGGCTGAGCTCTTCTTCGCTGATCTTTCCTTGCCGCATCAAATCCATCTGCGCCTTGATAATCTCTACCGCCTGCTCGTAATTTTTCGCTTCGATTCCAGACATGATCATCATGATGCCTTTGTGGCTCTCTAGCCTGGAAACCGCATAATAGGCAAGGCTTGCTTTTTCCCGCACGTTGACAAACAGCTTCGAGTGAGGAAAGCCGCCAAGAATGCCGTTGTACAATAGCAAGGCCGGATAGTCATCATCTTTGTAAGAGATATTGGTTCGGCAACCGATGTTTAGCTTGGCCTGGCTCACATCCAAGCGATCTACGACGCTGCGCTCCTTCTCTACATCCTTGATCGGGCTCGTGCTCTTCAACTCTTTCACATTGTTGCGCTTAAGCGGGATATGCGTTTCGATCGCCTTGTTTACCAGATCAGTATCAACATCGCCCACTACGAACAGATTGATCGGATTGGAGGACGTGATCTCCTGAAAATGCTGATACAATTCCTCGCCTGTAATCGCAGGCAAATCCTCTGCACTTCCCTGAACAAGCAAGGCAAACGGCTCATCCTTGCACATCTCTTCCGTCACTCGCTGGTTGGCGTATTTCATTTTGTCATCGATCAAGCTTTCAATGCGCTTGCGCAGCGTTTCCTTTTCTTGCGTGACATACTTGGACAAGAACGCTCCATTCTCCACGCACGGTCTGGTCAGCATGTCACCGACAAACTGAATGGCCTCTTCCAGCAGTGTAGAAGCTTCGGCCAAATACTTTTCATTAGGCACTTCCATGTAGATTTGCAGGATCTGACGCTCTCCTTTTTTCGTAACGTCTACATCGAAAATCGCCCCGTATAGAAAATCCAGGTATTCCCGCAGTTTTTTGGTCTCCTTGAAACGGGCCGTCGCCCTTTTCATCACCATAGCCAAGAGAGCGGTCTTGGTCACGGTCTCTTTTGATAATTCCTGCTCAATCATCGTGACAATCGTCGTTGTTTTGAATTTTTCTGTCTGCAAAATATGTACGTTCATCCCGTTTATCTGGGAGCTTGTAAATGCAATCTCGTGTACTTGGGTCCCCATACTCGATTCTCCCTTCTGTGTCAGGTCACTCCCCTCTATTGTAACCAATTGACAGGCAGCCGAGTAATCAAAATTGGTATGAAAAAGGAAAAGAGGAGCTGTTCGCTCCTCACAGGCCTTACAAATCTGTATAATCCCATTCGCGCACTTCATCAGGAAGCATTTTCTCCTCCACAAAACGGCCACAATCTGATTCCAGGCACAGCATCCCGTCCAACTGCTCATCGTGAAACGGGAGACCATGATTTCCGCCACAGTAAGGACATGTCCACATGAAGAGCCCTCCTTTCTTTCCTAAAAAAGAACATGCTCCTCCTAGTTTGTCCTATTTTTAGAAAAGGGCGTTGATTTTATGCCGCTCCCAGAAACGCAGATAAGGATATGGATCGATCGCTTTGTTGTCGCTTGCTTGATAGAGCCCAAAATGGAGATGGGGAGAAAACAATCCACTCGTCCCTGGCTCACCATAGCCTGTTGCCCCGACGAAGCCGATCAATTGCCCCGCTTTGACATAGCTTCCCTCCACCAAGCCTGGTGCGTAAGCGAGAAGATGGGCGTAATACATCTTGTAAGCTCCGCCGTCATCCGTGATGTTGATGCGCCAACCGCCATATGTATTCCACCCGATCCGGTTAATTGTGCCGGAGGATACAGCATAGACAGGGGTCCCGCTAGCTGTCATGATATCGATTCCTTCATGTGAGCGAACGCTTCCATCCCCGTCCTCCGTCCAATCCCGATCAGAGCCAAAGCTGGGGTCATACGGTTCGTAGTGACTACCCGCGGCTAATGGAAATACAAAATGTTCTTGCAACAATTGCCGATCACCATTGGCACCAAGACTAGAATCTGCTGGTCTGGCCTGAGCGAGCTCCGAAGCCTTGCTAGCTATTTTTTTTTTGGCATTCGGCGTCCAAATGGCAGCGATTCGTGAGGTATCATCCCAATTTACTTGACATCCCAACGCTTCACTCACGAAGCGAATTGGAATCAGCGTTCTTTGGCTTACAATCGTCGCAGGCACATCAAGTATAAAGCGTTTCCCATTTACAAAGGCAGCAGACTGGTCAATCGGAATGACGATCTTCTCTTCTCCCTGCGTAATCACCGCTTGGCGAGTAGGTTCTTCATAATGCACCTTAGCCCCTGTCTGTTCTGCGATGACTCGAATTGGCACCAGCATACGTCCGTTTTTTTGCAATGGCTGCACATCTGTGGCAATTCCGTGTCCGTCGATCATCAGCGAAATCACCGGACCTGGTGCTGCTATTACATCCGCTTTTGGGACGCATAATCCTGCAAGCAAAATAAATACGCCTAGAACTATTGACCATAGACGGATGCTGTTCTTATGTACACAGCGGTTCATCTAATCCCTCCTCGTGTGATGATTTACGTCATTATCACACAAGGAAGAAGTCAGGTTCTAGGCGTAAAAATTGTTAATTAACGAGACCCCGTCTCGTACGGTTTACCGAGTGCTGCAGGCGCGCTCGAACGTCCGACGAATCCTGCCATGACGAGAATCGTCAGGACATAAGGAAGCATGAAGATAAATTCAGTTGGAACGTACTGGGTCAGGCCGTACACCTGCACCAGCGCTTTGATGGCTTGTGCAATCCCAAAAAAGAGCGCTGCCCCCATCGCTCCGGCAGGGTGCCATTTCCCGAAAATCAGCGCAGCAAGGGCGATAAAGCCTTGCCCGGATATGGTGTTGTGGGAAAAGTTGCTTGTCGTGGTCAACGTGATGGTTGCACCACCCATAGCTGCCAGTCCACCGCTGATCATAACTGCGATGTAACGCATTCTCTTAACGTTAATCCCTACGGTGTCTGCTGCACGCGGATGCTCCCCTACCGCACGCAGGCGGAGTCCAAAAGAGGTTTTGAAAAGCAGGAACCAGGTCAAGAAGACGACGAGAAATGCGAGAAAGCTGGTGGGATACGCCTCAAAAATAGCATGTCCCAGGTAAGGGATCTGGGCTAAGCCCGGTATTTCCCACTTATGGAATACCTCAGTAAGTGTTGTCGTTTGACCAGCACCGTTGTAAATGATTTTGGTCAAATAGACAGCTAATCCAGCAGCCAGGAAATTAAGTGCCACGCCGCTTACTACCTGGTCAGCCTTGAAGGTAATGGAAGCCACGGCATGTGGCAAAGCAAAAATCGCTCCCGCTATAGCTGCGGCGATAAATCCGATCCATGGCGCAATGGAACCGGAATCCTGGATGAGGTTGGTGATAACAGCACCGGAGAATGCACCGATAATCATCATTCCCTCAAGCGCGATATTGACTACGCCAGAACGCTCCGAGTAAAGTCCTCCCAATGCCGCAAAAATCAAGGCAGTGGAAAACACGATGGTATCATGAACGAGGTTACTGGCGACGGTTGCCCAATCCATCAGTTTCCACCCTCCTTCTTCTTCAAAATAGGCTTCACAAATACTTTCACGATTCCATGTGCGGCCACGAAGAAGATGACGGACGCGATGACGACACGAATTAATTCGACGGGCACACCTGCTGTAAATTTGATGCCCGCTGCGCCAAAGCTGAGGATTCCAAACAGGATCGCTCCCAGGATAACCCCGACAGGCGTATTGCCCCCGATCAGGGCGACCGCAATACCATCAAATCCGTATCCCGGCTGTGCAGTTAGAATCGCTTGGTAATGGAAAACTCCTAGAATCTCCGCTGCCCCGCCGATCCCCGCGAACAGACCGCTGATGAACATAGCTTTGATGACGTTACGATTGACGTTCATCCCTGCGTATTCTGAAGCATGGGGGTTCAGACCAACCGCGCGCAATTCGTATCCGGTTTTCGTTTTCCACATAATAACATAAAAGAAAATAGCAGCCACAACGGCAATAAACGTGCCCCAATGCAAGCGGGCATTGTCGAACATCTGTGATAACCAGGTAATCGTGATGATCGCAGAATCATGGACCATCTCGGAACGTTGCTGCCCTTTTGGGACGAAGAAGGAATTCATCACCCAGTTGGCAAAATAAAGCGCAATCCAGTTCATCATGATGCTTGTAATGACTTCGTTCACACCGCGTTTTGCTTTCAGGTAACCTGCGACGGAACCCCATAGCCCCCCTGCTACCGCACCTGCCAAAATGGCGAGCGGCGCGTGGATGATGGTCGGAAGATCCAAGGTGACACCGACTGTCGTCGCCGCGACCATGCCAACGATGAATTGACCTTCCGCACCGATATTAAACAGCCCAGTGCGAAACGCGAAAGCGACAGCGAGGCCCGTAAAAATCAAAGGGGTAATCTGACGGATCGTTTCCCCGAAATTGTAGGCGCTGCCAAATACCTTTTCAATGAGGGCCGTATAAGCCAGAATCGGGTTAAATCCACCCGCTAGCATGGCAATTGCGCCAACCAGCAGGCCAAGGATAATGGCAATGACCGGGACGAGGAACGATTCCTTGGTAAAAACGGCTATAGCTTTATTCATCAGTTCCTACTCCTTGCTTCCGTTTTCCGCCAGACATCATCAGGCCCAGCTCTTGCTCTGTCGTGGACTTCGCATCGACGATTCCTACGATCTTCCCTTCGTAAATCACGGCAATTCGATCGGAGACATTGATAATCTCGTCCAATTCCAGGGAAAGCATCAATACCGCTTTGCCGTTGTCTCGCTGATCGACGAGCCTGCGGTGAATAAACTCAATCGCGCCTACGTCCAGACCACGAGTTGGTTGAGCAGCGATCAGAAGGTCCGGATTTTTATCCACTTCGCGGGCGATGATGGCCTTTTGTTGGTTCCCCCCGGAAAGAGCCCGTGCCGGTGTATGGATGCTCGGTGTACGCACGTCGAATTCCTCAATCAGTTTGGCAGCGTGCTTGTCAATCGCCTCGTAATTGAGAAAACCGCCTTTGTTGAACGTAGGATGGAAATAGGTCTCCAATACCATGTTCTCGCTCATCGTGAAATCCAGAACCAAACCACGCTTATGCCGATCCTCCGGGATATGAGACAATCCTGATTCAGAGATATCCCGCGGCGTATGGTTGGTGATTTCTTTCCCATTCAGGAGAACCCGACCAGAATCGGCTTTGCGCAAGCCTGTCAAAACCTCGATGAGTTCGCTTTGTCCGTTCCCGTCGACACCGGCGATTCCCAGGATCTCGCCAGAACGTACCTCGAAGCTGATCCCATTCAGAGCGTTTACTCCGCGATTCCCACGTGAGACGACATTCTCCACTTGCAAAATTGGCCCTTTTGGCTGAGCCTCCGTCTTGTCCACGCTGAAGTTTACTTCACGACCTACCATCTTGGCCGCCAACTCATCGGGATTGGTGTCTTTGACTTGCAGGGAATCGATGACCTTGCCGCGGCGGATGATCGTAACTGAATCACAAACGGCCATAATTTCCTTCAGCTTGTGCGTGATCAGGATGATCGTTTTCCCTTCCTTGACGAGGTTGTGCATGATTTCAATCAGCTCGTTGATTTCCTGTGGTGTCAATACAGCAGTAGGCTCATCAAAAATGAGAATGTCAGCACCGCGATAAAGGGTTTTCAAAATCTCAACCCGCTGCTGCATACCTACGGAAATCTGTTCGATTTTCGCATTTGGGTCTACTTTCAAGCCATATTGATTGGAAAGGTCCTCCACAGCCTTTACAGCCTTTTTAATATCTATCTGTAACCCGCTTTTCGGTTCATTTCCTAACACAATATTTTCTGTCACTGTAAATTTATCTACCAACATGAAGTGCTGATGCACCATGCCAATACCTAATTCATTTGCCACGTTGGGACTTGTAATTTTAACGGGCTTCTCATTAATGAGAATTTCGCCTTCTTCTGGTTGATAAAGACCAAACAGGACGTTCATCAGTGTAGATTTACCTGCGCCATTTTCACCAAGCAGCGCATGGATTTTCCCTTTTTTTACGGAAAAAGTAATGTTGTCATTTGCAACAATACCAGGGAAACGCTTCGTTATTCCTCTCATTTCAACAACTGTTTTTACCGATTCCAACCACGTTCACCCCGTTTTTATGGGTCTAGTAGGTAAAGAACAAGGCTAGTTGCTTGAACCAGCCTTGCTCGTTTTAAGCCTTGTCATTCTTACTCAGCAGGGACTTTGATTTCACCTTTAACGATTTTTTCCTTGTACTCGTCAACCAGCTTCAATACGTCTTCTGGAACGTTTTTGCTGGAGGTGTCAGCCAAGCCTACACCGTCTTCAGACAGACCTAGCCATACGATTTTGCCACCTTCAAATTTGCCGTCGATCACGTCTTTGGATACGCGGTGTACCGCTTCATCCACGCGTTTTACCATGGAAGTCAATGTGATGTCGTCGCCAAATGTCAGCGATTGGTCTTTGTCAACACCGATTACCCAAACGTCTTCACCTTTGGATTTGCGGTTTTTCCCTTCGTTGAACACGCCGTCGCCAGTACCGCCAGCAGCGTGGAAAATGATGTCTGCGCCTTGACCATAGATTTGGGAAGCAGCAGATTTACCTTCGTCTGGCTTATCGAAGAAACCAGTGTAGATTTTGATTACTTGTACGTCTGGATCAACAGCTTTCACACCTGCTTCGAAACCTACTTCAAAGCGTTTGATTACCGGGATCTCAACGCCGCCGACAAAGCCGACTTTTTTGGTTTTGCTCATTTTCGCAGCAACTACCCCAGCCAGGAAGGAACCTTCATGTTCTTTGAACAGTACGGATTCCACGTTTGGTGCGTCTACTTCAGCATCAATGATTGCCAGTTTCGCATTTGGATTTTCATCCGCCACTTTTTTCAGGTGATCACCCATCAAGAAGCCGATACCCCAAGTCAGATCCCAGCCGTCTTTTACGAATTGGGTAAGGTTTGGAACATAGTCTGCATCACTGGTAGATTGCAGGAAGTTTACGTTATCCTTCGGCAGGTTCAGGTCTGTTTGCAGTTTTTGCAGTCCTTCCCAAGCACTTTGGTTGAAGGAGTTGTCGTTTACGCCACCGACGTCAGTAACCATACCGACTCTTGCAGTTGCTGCCGGTGCTGCTCCTTCTGTACCGCCTGCATTGCCTGTTTGTCCTTGAGGCGCTTCTGTTTTGCTGCCGCAACCAGCCAGTACAAGCGAGAGGCTGAGAGTTGCAACAGAGAGAACGGAAAGAACCTTTTTCATGCGAAATTACCCCCTGTTTTTGATAAAATGAAATTGCTTACATCCGTCTACGAACGACATGGAAGTGAATCTTGTCTGCCCGGAAGTAATTGTGGGAGTACAAGATCGGTCGTTCATTCTCATCGTAGTGGATCTGCTCGAGCAGCAACAAAGGAGTGGATCTATCACAGTGCAGCAGATTGGAAACCTTTTCATTGAAGCCCATAGGTTCGATCTGGGCGACTGCATATGTAATCCTAATCCCTGTCGTACTCTCCAACCATGTAAAAATGGATTCTCCCCCTGCGGTGTAACCTTCGGGCACCAGGTGAGCAGGAATTCGGTCGATACAATAAACTACGGGCAATCCATCCGCGGTACGAATGCGTTCGATCATCAACACGCCTTCGCCCGGGTTCAAGGATAGTCTTTTTCGCTCCTCCTCTGCTGACTCCTCAAAAGCAGTCTTTAAGATCATCGTCCCCGCCTTATACCCTTGACGCTCGATAGCGTCTGTCACACTAAAGAGTTCCCCAATTCCTCCAGAAAAAACAGGTTTGGAGTTTATAAAGGTGCCAACCCCGTGACGGCGAATGACGATTTTCTCTTCTTCCAGAAGGCGGAGCGCCTCGCGAAGCGTTGCCCTGCTTACGCCCAATTGCTTGGACAGATCAGCTTCGGACGGCAGACGCTCACCAGGCCGTAGTTTCCCAGACTCGATATCGCTCTTGATTTTATCCATAACCAAGAGAAACAAAGATCGAGCATTCCCTTTTATGCTCATGGTCATTCACTCCTGCTGTCCACTAGGCCATTCCAACAGGTAGGACGTCAGACCTCTGATTCCTGAAAGACGGCATAACAACAATTTCCTTTAATCTCGTAAGAATTTTAACCTAGGGGCGAATATCATGCAAGCCATATTTTCTTGAACAACATGGTTGTTATCGAAAACATGGCTTGCTTTTTTGCTTCACCGTATAGGAGGATAAGGAAAAAAGTGGTTACGAGATATGGGTTTCGATGGAAGGCCTTGGCATGCGGACTTCCCTCGGCTTGCTCCCCTCGTACGGACCTACGACTCCGTTTGCCTCCATCATGTCAATCAACCTCGCAGCACGCGTATAACCGACGCGCAGTCGGCGCTGCAGCAAAGATGCGGAAGCTGTCTGTGCCTCCAGGACGACCTGGACGGCCTGATCGTACAATTCATCATCCACGACAGGCTGCTGATCTTCCTGCACATCACCCGGAATCATCTCTTCATTGTATTTCGCTTCCTGCTGGTCTTTGACGAAGCTAACGACTTCTTCGACTTCTTTGTCCGAGACAAACGCCCCTTGCACACGGGTCGGCTTGGAAGCACCCATCGGCAATGACAGCATATCGCCTCTACCCAACAGTTTTTCCGCCCCTCCCATGTCAAGAATCGTCCGTGAATCCGCCATTGAGGATACGCCAAAAGCGATACGGGAAGGAATATTCGCCTTGATTACACCCGTAATGACATCTACGGATGGACGCTGGGTCGCAATGATCAGATGGATGCCGGAAGCACGAGCCATCTGAGCGAGACGGCAGATCGCATCCTCGACCTCTCCGGGTGCTACCATCATCAGATCGGCCAGCTCGTCCACGATCACCACGATGTAGGGCAGCGGCGCCTCAGGGGTATGGGCATTGTACATTTCAATATTGCGGCAGCCCGTTTTGGCGAACAGATTGTATCTGCGCTCCATTTCTGCCACGACTTTTTTCAGGGCAACAGACGCCCGCTTCGGATCTGTCACCACCGGAGCGAGGAGATGAGGAATACCATTGTAGACGTTCAGCTCGACCATTTTCGGGTCAACCATCATCAGCTTGACTTCATCTGGTTTTGCTTTGAAAAGGATACTCATGATCAGGCCGTTGATGCACACCGATTTTCCGCTACCGGTCGCACCTGCTACCAGCAGATGGGGCATCTTGGTAAGGTCGGCCACGATCGGCTCGCCGGAAATATCACGTCCAAGCGCTACCGTAAGCTTTCCAGGTGCATCCTGGTATTTGGGCGATTCCAGTACCTCCCGCAAGGATACGACAGCTACTTCCGAATTGGGTACCTCGATGCCGATTGCCGATTTCCCCGGGATCGGCGCTTCGATACGAATGTCCTTGGCAGCCAATGCCAATGCCAAATCATCTGTCAGGCTGACAATTCTGCTTACTTTGACGCCAGTGGCTGGCTGTACTTCATAACGGGTGACCGCAGGACCGCGATGCACCTCCGAGACAGTGGCGTTCACCCCAAAGCTTTTCAACGTCTGAACGAGTTTGGCAGCGTTGGAGGTATGATCGACGTCTCTGGACGATCCGACTGGACGCGGACGCGACAACATATGTATGCCTGGCAATTCATAGGGGACCGTGCTGGCAGCGACTGCATCATGTTCTAGCGTCCCGAAGATTTCTTCGTCGCCTTCCAGTGTGAAGGTGATTTCCTGCTCCACTTTGGCGGCTGATTTGGCATTCTGCTGAGGCGTTGGAGATAACTCGTCTCCTGCATGCAATTTGTCTGTAAAATCGTGGATAACCGGTTTAATCGGGGTATCCGTTGTCGGGGTAGGTGCCGGATCCTGCGGAAGGGACTGTTCCCAAGCATTTGCCTGCACGGATGTAACGTCTGACGGCAAGGATTGCTCTGCTTGCTGGGCTGCTAATCGCTCTTCCTTCGCTGCCTTCGCCTCTTGCTTTTTTTTCTCACTCTCCTCCTGCATCAGATGGACGGATTCCTTGACTGTGTCCTTCGCTTTTCCGTACATCTTCGCTGCCTTGTCACGCAAGAACATCAGTATGTCCACGTAGGAGAGATTAAACATCAGCATAAGACCGACCAAGAAGAGAAACACGATGATGATTCCCGTCCCTATCGTCCCTACCAGCCCGTTGCTGATCGCGAATACGATCGCCCCGAGCATCCCCCCGCCAACACCGGTCGTCGATACGCGTTGGCCATGATCCAGCCAGAGCCTATCCCAGGTGACCCGCAGAATGCTCTGGTCAGCAAACTTGCCGTCTGCTGTGATCTGCTTGTAGAGAATCATATGGTCCCATGTAAAAATCGCGAGCGCGATAAAGAGAATTCCCAGGACCCGAAAGTTCAGCTTCGGCCGCTGACGGGTAAACATCATGTAGAGCGCCATGCCGATCAAAAAGACCGGAATCGTAAAATCCCATGATCCTGCGAAAAACCGGAAGAGAAAGGCCAGGATATTTTTCCCTAGAAAGCCGCTTTCCAGCAGTCCGATGAGTGACAAAACGATGATGATGAGTCCCAGCAACTCTATTTTCACAACCGAGGCCAATGCCGCACTTGATTGTTTTTTCCCTCTTCTACTCACTGGCATGCCTCCTTTTGCTTTTCTTCAAAATATTGCATGAGATTGTAAAAAGGCAGCCGGCTGCTGTTCGGCTGCTGTTCGCACATCATCAGTATAACACAGGAAATTCATAGAAATACAGGACTTCTTAGGAGAAGGCCTCCGGGTGAAACGCGATCATCTGCCCAGGAGCACATCTGGGATTGAGGTAGTCCTGCGGCAGTGGACTGATCATCCGGACGATCTTGCCTTCAAAGGGGCCAGTCTGTTCCACTAGCATGGTCATGTGGCCGATCGTGACTTCCTTCAGTTCTTGCTTTTCTACCAGGTCCATGTTGGCGAAGACCGTCTCCATCGGGACGACTGAATAAAAAATCATTGCAACACCTTCTCTTCGGTGCGATTCTTTTCGATCAGCTCATTCAGTTTTTTCAGCGCTTTGCCGAGTCCCCCGACTTCATCGATCAGGCCGTACTTGACGGCATCAGCACCGATTACATTGGTCCCGATATCGCGTGTCAGTTCTCCGGTACGCAGCATCAGGTCGCGGAATTCCTGCTCGCTGATTTTGGCATGGCGGGCGATGAAGCTAACGACACGCTCCTGCATTTTATCCAGGTATTCAAAGGTTTGCGGGACGCTGATGACCAGACCCGTCAGTCGAATCGGATGGATTGTCATGGTAGCTGTTTCGGCAATGAAGGCATAATCTCCTGCTACAGCGATCGGCACGCCGATGCTATGCCCTCCGCCAAGCACCAGGGTCACTACAGGCTTGGACAGCGATGCGACCATCTCCGCGATCGCCAGACCTGCTTCCACATCTCCTCCGACGGTATTCAGGATGACAAGGATCCCTTCAATTTTGCTGTTTTGTTCGGCAGCGACCAATTGCGGGATCAAATGCTCGTACTTGGTCGTCTTGTTTTGTGGGGGAAGCTGGATATGCCCTTCCACCTGTCCGATGATGCTCATGCAGTAAATGTTGCTTTCCAACTGCGGGACATTGGTCTGCCCCAGTTGGGTAATGGAATCAAGCAATTTTTTCTTTGGATCTTCGCCAGTATTTGGCGCTGCCTCAGGTTCGGCAGCGGGTTCCTGGTCCTGCTCTGCAGCTGAAGCACTCAAATTGCCAAATAGGTTCGCTTTGCTTGCAAAAGGTGGCCGATTCAAATAATCGGTGAGTCCGCGATTTGACATAATCATCCTCCCTCACTTTCCTTCGTTAGTATGGTTTGGCAGAGGGAAAAAGATGCACAGATGGCGAATCCCCGCCGTTCGATCATTTTTGTCCACATAAAAAAAACAAGCAAGAAAATCCTTTTCTCCAAGGATTTCTTGCTTGTCTGGATAATCGACGAGCTACACTTCCATGATAATCGGAAGGATCATCGGGCGGCGGCGCGTCTGTTCGTACAGAAAGCGACCCAATACTTCCTTCACATTGTTTTTCAGCGAAGACCATTCGTTTACATTTTCTTCCATGCATTTCATAAGTGTTTGGGTGACGATGCGATTAGCCTCGTCCAGCAATTCTTCGGATTCACGTACATACACGAAACCGCGGGAAATGATGTCGGGACCGGACAAAATCGTACCGTTTTGTTTGCTGAGCGTAACGACAACTACCAGAATACCATCTTGAGAGAGTAATTTGCGATCTCGTAAAACAATATTTCCTACATCTCCGACACCCAATCCATCGATCAGCACGAAGCCTGCATGAACTTTGCCGCCATAGCGGGCGTTGCCACCGGAAATTTCAACGGTGTCCCCATTGTCCAGCAAGAAAATGTTTTCTGCCGGAATTCCGACCTGTTCCCCAAGAATCGAGTGGCTTTTCAACATGCGATATTCGCCATGAATCGGGATGAAGAACTTAGGCTTCATAAGATTGAGCATCAGGCGCAGATCTTCTTGGCTGCCATGACCGGATACGTGGACGGTTCCGTTTGGTCCGTGGCCGCCGTAGATCACATCGGCACCAATGCGAGAAAGTTGGTCGATCGTGCGCGCTACGTACTTTTCGTTCCCGGGAATCGGGGTAGCGGCAATAATGACAGTGTCTCCTGGAAGGATGTCGATTTTCCGATGGGCGGATCGGGCCATACGAGTGAGCGCCGACATCGGCTCTCCCTGGCTTCCAGTAGATAAAATGACCACCTGCTCGGCAGGCAATTTGTTAATTTCATCCGTATCCACAATCAATCCGTCTGGGACAAAAAGATAGCCCAGGTCCCGGCTGATATTAATTACATTTTGCATGCTTCTGCCGACAACCGTCATTTTACGGTTAAACTGTACAGCAGCATCCACGACTTGTTGGATTCGGTGCACATTGGATGCAAAAGTGGATACGACGATGCGACCCGTGGATTTGCTAAATACATCTTTAATAGCAATTCCAACCGAACGTTCAGAGCCCGTAAAGCCAGGTCGTTCTGCATTGGTGCTATCCGAGAGCAAGCACAAAACGCCCCGCTCACCGATCATCGCCATCTTGGCTAAATCTGCCGTCTGGTTGTTGATCGGCGTCTGATCAAATTTGAAATCTCCCGTATGAACAATATACCCTTCAGGTGTATCAAGGCATACGCCGACACAATCAGGTATGCTGTGGTTTACCCGGAAAAAGGTAGCCTTCATACTGCCGAGGACGATCTCCGAATCACTGTTGATCAATACGCGCTTCGTATCGTTTAATATACCCGCTTCCTTCAATTTTGCATCAATCAGTCCGAGGGTAAGCTTGGTAGCATAGACTGGTACATTGAGGTGTTTTAAGAAATAGCTCAACCCACCGATGTGGTCCTCATGACCATGCGTGATGATGATCCCCCGAACTTTTTCGCGATTTTCCTCCAGGTAAGTGATGTCTGGAATCACCATGTCAATTCCCAGCATTTCTTCTTCTGGGAATTTCAATCCAGCATCAATCACCACGATGTCATCATCGCATTGTACCACGTACATATTCTTCCCAATTTCGCCGACTCCGCCCAGGGCGAAAATGAGAACAGAGTGATTCGACTTTACCAAAACATGTAACCTCCTATATTTAGTTGTCATTGTACACTCAAAAATAACCGCCCCAAATCACTTGGTTTCATTATACCCGAAGTGAAAACGTGAACACAAGAAAAAAGAGCCATTCACGAAGAATGGCTCTTGGTGGGATCAAGCATGTTGTGTGACTTGGCTGAGCAGAGAGTGAACGAACGCTTTTTCTTCTTCATTCAGCTCCACGAGCGGCAGTCGAACACCGCCTACATCAATCCCCATTTTGTTCAATGCTTCTTTAGTCGGTCCCGGACTTGGGTAGGCGAACAACCCTTCAAAGATTGGCATCAGCTTGCGATGCAGGCTCGCTGCTTCCTTCAAGCTGCCGTCAAAAAAGGCGTTTACCATATCCGTCATCTGACGTCCTACTACATGGCTGGCAACACTGACAATCCCTACGCCGCCAATCGACAGAATCGGAAGCGTCATGCTGTCATCACCGCTGTATACTTCAAAACCCTTCGGCGCATGCTCGATCATCGCTGCAATCTGGCTTAAATTTCCGGATGCTTCCTTCATGCACACAACATTGGGCAGCTGTGCCAGGCGCAATGTGGTCTCTGCCGTCATGTTGACTGCGGAACGTCCCGGTACATTGTACAGCATGACAGGAAGATTGGTTGCTGAAGCAACCTCCCGAAAATGAGCGTACAGCCCTTCTTGTGACGGGCGGCTGTAATAGGGCGCTACCAGCATAATGCCATCTACGCCTACGCTTTGGACTTCTTTGGTGAATTCCACACTCGCCTGCGTATTGTTGCTTCCCGTTCCGGCGATAATGTGGCATTTGCCTTTTGCATAACTCACTACATGTTTGAAAAGATCCAGTTTTTCTTTTTGGGACAGAGTCGGGGACTCTCCTGTCGTACCGCTGACGACGATCCCTTCGCTCCCTGTCTCAAGCAAATGATCGATTAAACGTTCGGTTTTTTCATAATCAACCTGGTTTTGATCATTAAATGGCGTTACCATCGCGGTAACCAGACGGCCAAAACGTGCCACTGCCTATCCAACTCCTCTATGAATGGTCAATTGCAAACCTTACACGTGATGTTGATGCAGATGGAATTGTTGATGCAAAGCACGGACAGCCCTAACCATATCTGCCTCATGTACCAGTACCCAGATGGTTGTATGCGAGTCTGCGGACTGCAAAATCTGAATATCTTCATGAGTCAAAGCCTCAACGATTTGAGCCATTACTCCCGGTACTCCCGTCATTCCGGCGCCAATCACAGAAACCTTTGCACAGCATGGTAGCAGTTGTGGCTCGTAGCCCATCTCTGTCAACAATCGCGCCGCTTTTTCTCCCAGTTCGTCGCGGACCGTGTAAGCGACACCCAAAGGATTTACATTTATAAAATCCACACTGATATTATGGGTCGCCATGGTCTTAAACACTTGGAGTTGCGTATCGTACTCTCCCTCTTTATTCGCTACCTTAATCTGCGTAATGTTGGGTACATGCGCGATTCCCATCACGACCCGATCGTGTACCGCATACCCCATTCTGCCGATTTCCAGCATCGTCGTGACCAATGTCCCGGGGTCGTCCGAAAACGTCGAACGGACGCGAATCGGTACGTTGGCCTGCATGGCAATCTCCACGGCGCGGGGATGAATGACTTTGGCCCCCAAATGCGCCATGTTGCAAATCTCAGTATAGGTAACGGTATTCAAGGGCTGGGCTTCCTCCACAATCCGGGGATCTGCCGTCATAATTCCTTCTACATCTGTAAAAATGTCCACCATTTCGGCTTCCAACGACACCCCAAGTGCAGTCGCAGTCGTATCGCTGCCGCCACGTCCCAAGGTCGTGATCTCCCAATCTTCTGTGCGGCCTTGGAAGCCAGGTACGATGAGTACATTTCCTTCCTGTAATTCCTTGATCATGCGCTCTGGGTCGATATGGTTGATCTGGGCACTGGTAAAATCATCACTGGTGACGATATTCGCTTGGCCCCCTGTTAAGATCTTTGCTTTGATCCCGCGCGCATGAAGCATGCTGCACATCACTGTAGCAGAAATGATTTCGCCGGTGTGCAAGAGCAAATCCATTTCTCTGCTTGGCAATGTGTTTCCGTTGCTGCGAATGAGCTGCAAAAGTGTATCCGTAGCGTAGGGATCACCCTTGCGTCCCATCGCCGAGACGACCACGACGAGGGAGTACCCCTCGTCTATCGCCTTTTCTATATGGTAGATTGCCCGCATTCGGCAATCCTCCGTCGTCAAGGAAGAACCACCGAACTTCTGGACGAGAATCTTCACAAACCTCTCCCCTATGCTCTTGCTTTGATGAGTTCCTCAGCGATTTGCACCGAATTCCAAGCAGCACCTTTCAGCAAATTGTCTGAAACGATCCACATATGCAGGCCGCGAGGATGATGGAGGTCACGCCGCACCCGACCGACAAAAACATCCAGCTTACCTGTCGCATCTGTCGCGAGCGGATATTGTTGCTCTTCTGGTACGTCTACAAGTACGATGCCTGGTGCCTTTTCCAGGAGGGATTTGACCTCTGCCAAATCGTAATCTTCCTTCAGTTCTACATACACAGATTCACTGTGTCCATATACGACCGGTATACGAACGCAGGTTGCAGCAACCTGGACCTGATCATCTGCGAAGATTTTTTTCGTTTCGTTGATCATTTTCATTTCTTCATACGTAAATCCATTTTCTGTAAATACATCAATTTGCGGAATCGCGTTAAATGCAATTTGATGATGAACAGGCAGTTTGCCAACCGGCAAAATTTCACATGTCGGTTCCTTGCCATCCAGCACTTCACGGCTCTGCGTGTGCAGTTCATTGATTGCCGATTGACCGGCTCCAGAAACTGCTTGGTAGGTGGACACAATAATCCGATCTATTCCATAACGATCATACAAGGGTTTCAGAGCAGCTACCATCTGAATTGTGGAGCAGTTTGGGTTCGCAATAATCCCATTGTGCGCCAGAGCAGCATCCATGTTTACCTCTGGAACAACCAATGGAACTTCAGGGTCCATGCGGAATGCACTGGTATTGTCGATGACTACGGCACCATGACGCACAGCGTGATGAGCCAGTTCCTTACTGATCGCTCCACCTGCGCTGAACAAGGCGTAATCAACACCAGCGAAACTTTCTGGGGTCGCTTCTTCGAGAACCACTTCTTGCCCTTTGAACATGACTGTCTTACCGGCAGAACGTCCGGATGCAAGAAGCTTCAATTGCTTAATCGGAAAATTGCGCTCTTCCAGAATACGAATCATTTGTTGTCCGACAGCACCCGTCGCACCCACTACTGCGACATTAAACGTCAGTTGGTTCGCCATCTCTTACTCTCCTCCTAATCGCGAAAAACAAGTCAATTGGTTTTTCTCTAGTGTTTTTAGTAGTTAAATCTCTCGACAAGCAGGGGCTGCAATTGTCGCCCTTCCATAGCTGCTATGCACGTCTCTACGAGTAAATCCATGCGAGCTACCAGAGAGTTCGGCTTTTTGTCCGGAGCATCCTGTCCGAACGGGACGAAGTAGATGTTTTTGGCTGCCAACAGCTTGGCAATATTGGCCGCATTTAATCCTAGTCCATCATTGGTGGAGATTGCCACAACCAGCGGTCGCAGGTTGCGCATCGTCGCTTTTGCTGCCATCAGAACTGCACTGTCTGTAATCGCATTGGCCAAACGGCTGGTCGTGCTGCCCGTGCAGGGTGCGATCAGCATCACATCGAGGAGTTTGGACGGTCCCAAAGGTTCTGCTTGCGGGATGGTCGAAATCAATTCTTCACCCGTAATCTCCCTGATTTGCTGCTGCCAGCTTTGTGACGTACCAAAGCGGGTGTCTGTTGTCATAATCGTGTTGGAGACGATGGGAATCACCCGAGCCCCCTCATCCACAAAGCGCTGGATTTGCGGCATCGTCTCTTCAAATGTGCAGTGTGATCCGGAAAGGCCAAATCCAATGGTTTTTCCTTGAAGTTTACCCATGCTGATTCCCCCTGGATCTCGTTTGCTCCGCAATCAGACGTGACAAGGTCTGGGCCATGATTTGTCCTGCGGTTTTTGGTGCAACGATTCCGGGCAGTCCGGGTGCGAGTAGTGCCTTGATCCCTCGTCTTTCAGCATAGCGAAAATCTGTGCCCCCCGGCTTGGAGGCGAGATCAAGGATAAACGCCGACTGCGGCATCTGTGCGATTACCTCTGCTGTTAGAATTAATTGCGGGACTGTGTTAAAAATAAAATCAACATTCGTCACTTGCTGCCTTACTTCGCTAATATGGAAGGGAGTCAATCCCATCTCATAAATGCGCGCCAAGTGTTCCTGACGCCTTGCTCCAACTCTGACATGGGCTCCTAGCGCATGCAAAGCCCGGGCCATGGACAAACCTGTGCGGCCCAATCCCAGTACCATGCTGTTTGAACCGTGAATCGTAATGTCTGTATTTTGAATCGCCATCATCAAGGCTCCCTCTACGGTCGGGATGGAATTGTAGATGGCTATATCATCACGATCAAGCAGTTCTACCAATGGGATGTTTTTGGCACTCATAAGTTCGCGCAGGTATGGTTTTGCCATACCCGTGTAAACCACACAGTGTTCAGGCAGGCTTGCAACATGCTCTTCTTGCAGTTTAAGTTGTTTGGAGCAAAAGATGCTTTCAACATAACCAAAGTCATCAGTTCCGACGATGGGTAGAATGAGGGCATCCGCGTCTTTCAACACATCGCATGTTAATGGTCTCTTCGTTGCCCCTGTGAAATTGCTTTCCAGGTTGTCGAAGCCAATCAACGTCACCATCGCATCCAGTTGTATGCATCGTTTGATCACTTCCAACTGGCGCGCGTCGCCGCCGATGAAGGCAACATGTATGCCCGTTAGCATGCTGCGTTCCCCTTTCCACACATTTTACTGCATCTTGATTGAAACGCAAGGGTTTTTCCATACGAAACGTAAGTCGCGAAACGTTGCGGTCTACCTCCATCCTATTCTCGCGCCCCTGGTTCGGTGACACTGGTGTCTACTTTTGAACCGCTTGATTCTCCAATGGGTTCTGCCGAATGATGACCATGTCCGGCCCGATTTTGATGATGGAGCTCCAGGGAATGACGATTTCTTCTTTCCTCTTGCCCCAGCCTAAAAATCCACCGCCTGACAATAAGATAGATTCGATCGTTCCGTTTTGCGGGTTGATGACCAGATCCGTGTCACTGATCACGCCCATCCTTTCTCCGTTATCGAAGCCAATGATTTCTTTGCCACCCATTTCGCTCCAGCGCATAGACGCATCTCCCTTTGTCCACGTGATTTACTGTTGATATACGCAAAAAAATCCGGCCTATGCCGGATTTTTCCTCATGCATCACGTCGTTACCAGAACATCGCTTTTCACATTAGCCGGGAAGCCCTCCAAAGGACTTACCATTGCCAGAGCCATCTTGCTGCGGAACAGTTCTTGGGCCACAGCCAGAACCGATTCATGGGAGACGCGATCGATTTTGGCGATGATCTCATCAAGGCTAAGGTGGCGAGATAGCAGCAGCTCATTTTTGCCGAGGCGGCTCATACGGCTGCTGGTGCTCTCCAAGCTGAGCATCAGACTGCCTTTCAGCTGTTCCTTTCCTTTGTTCAATTCTTTTTCCGTAATGCCATGTTCGCTCACATCACGCAGAATGTTGGTGACAATATCAAATACTTGACCTACATGCTCAGGAGCCGTCCCCGAATAAATTGTAAACGAGCCAGTCTCTTTATAGGAAGAATGGTACGAATAGACCGAATACGCCAATCCCCGCTCTTCGCGAATTTCCTGGAACAAGCGTGAACTCATGCTACCCCCAAGGACATTGTTTAGCAAGACGAGTGAGTAAGTATCCTCGTGCCCCACCTGGAACCCTGGCAGGGAAATGCACAAATGAGCCTGCTCCGTTGACTTTTTATGTCCGATGATGCCTCCTGCAAATGGAGGCGTCGCCACGCTGATTTCACTGCCCTTGCGCGTAAATCCGGAGAAGCGCTTTTTGATCTCCTCAAGCATTTTGTCATCGAAATTGCCTGCTACTGTAATGACGGTATTCGTCGGCAGATAACGGTCCTCGATGTATGTGACCAAATCGTCCCGAGTCAGGCTGCGCAGGACATCCTCCGTCCCCAGGATGGATGATCCCAGCGGATGATGACCAAAGCTGGCGCGGCTGATCAGATCATGCACCAGATCGTCAGGAGTATCTTCGTACATGCTGATCTCTTCGATGACGACATTTTTCTCTTTCTCCAGTTCCTCTGAATCAAACACGGAATGAAAGAACATGTCAGACAGCACATCCAGCGCGATCGGCGCGTGCTGATCGAGTACACGAGCATAGTAGCACGTATATTCTTTGGAGGTAAACGCATTCACGTTTCCGCCGATCTCATCAAATGCTTCAGCAATCTCTTTCGCCGAGCGGGTAGCTGTGCCTTTGAAAAACATGTGTTCCAAAAAATGGGAAATCCCGTTATTCTTTTCATTTTCATATTTCGAACCGGTCCCCACCCAGATTCCGATGGCTACGGAGCGAACGGACGGGATCTTCTCCGTCACGATCCTCAGACCGTTTTCACAAGTATGGCGTTGTATCACAAAAATCCTCCTTGGCGAATCTTTTCGTCTTCGATCCTCTTCGGCAGATCTGCTTACCAGTAAACACGTCTAACTATAGCAAACTTCCGGTCTCACCACAACAAAGGAGCGTCTTTCAATTCTACTTGGGAATGCGACTGCTGGAGATGACCTCGGATACAGTCATGGGCACGAGCCCCCTTTGTTTGGCCATGGTCAGCAATTGGTCCAAGCTCGCTTCGGAAGCCGCGGTAGGGTGCATCAGCACAAGTACCCCATTACCCATTTTTTTGCTGACGCGTTCGATGACCTTTGACGGGGGAGGCTTTTGCCAGTCGATCGTGTCTGCGGTCCACATAATCGTCTGCATATCGTATGAGGAGTGGGCGATATCTACCACCCTTTGGTCGAAGGATCCGGATGGAGGGGCGAAGAGGGTTGGCTTGATCCCGATTGTCTTTTCAATCACTTCCTGCGTACGGCGGATTTCCTGATGAATCCGTTCCACACCCAGGTTCTTCATATCAGGATGTGAATAAGCATGATTGCCAATTTCATGGCCGCGCTGTGCGATTTTTTTGGCTTCTTCCGGGTATTTCTTCACCCAGGAGCCATCGAGAAAGAAGGTTGTTTTAACATGATGTTTGTCCAGCGTGTCCAGCATGGAATCCAGGTATTCATTCCCCCAGGCTACGTTGATCATAAAGGAAATGGCTGGCTTCTTCGGATTTCCGCGATACAGAGGATGTGCCCCCAGCTCCTTGAGGTTGACAGCCGGCTCCACTTCTTTCAAAACCAGCATTTCTGGACCGGGGTTTTCAGAGGCAAGCAACTTCTCCATCGATGCTTCCACATCGACTACCAGCCCATTATAGCCGGGAAGGAGTTTCCAGGTGGGATCCAAACTGGGATTGATCGGAGCTTCCTCCCGCCCAACTTTCCACTTCTCGATCATCTGGCGCAATCGCTCTTTCTCATCCCCTGAAGCTGCCACACTGACCGCTTCTTTTTCCTTCACTGCATCCACATAACGGGAGATCGGTTGACCATTTAAAAGTAAAATCAAAAGCACCGCAACACCAATTGCAAACCACAGCCTCCTCTTGCCCCTCATCATTGGACTTTCCTCCTCCAAAAACGTACAAGTCTCTCTTTGTCCACTTTATGTACATGTGAAGGAAGTTAGACGAAAAAAGAAAAAGCTTCCGTACGCGAAGTATTCTTCGAGTGACGAAGCCTTTTGGTTGGGACTATGATTCTGCTGGTGCGGATTCTTCCTGTTTCGCGGCAGCCTGCTCTTTGAGCACAGCCTTGCGGGAAAGATTGACACGACCTTGGTCGTCAATTTCCGTAACTTTTACTTCAATCTTATCGCCTACTGCGACGACATCCTCAGTCTTGGCTACACGCTCCTCTGCCAATTGAGAGATGTGGCACAATCCTTCCTTGCCAGCAAACAGCTCCACGAATGCACCGTATTTCTCGACACGCTTGACGGTACCCAGATAGATCTGGCCAACAGCCACTTCGCGAACAAGATCTTCGATGATTTGTTTTGCACGCAGGTTTGCCTCGTGATTAATGGAGGCAATAAAGACGCGTCCATCCTGCTCGATGTCAATCTTCACGCCAGTTTCCTCGATGATTTTGTTGATCACACGGCCTTGAGGACCGATCACATCGCGGATTTTCTCTGGATTGATTGTCATCGTCATAATTTTTGGCGCGAACGGAGAAAGTTCTTCTCGCGGTTTAGAAATCGTGCTCATCATGTGTTCGAGGATGTGCAGACGCCCGATGCGTGCTTGCTCCAAAGCCATTTGCAGGATTTCACGATTGATTCCGGAGATCTTGATATCCATCTGGATCGCGGTTACGCCAGCTTCTGTACCAGCTACCTTGAAGTCCATATCTCCGAGGTGATCTTCCATCCCCTGAATGTCTGTGAGAATCGAGAAGGTTTCTTCGTCTTTTCCCATGATCAAGCCCATTGCGATACCCGCGACTGGAGCTTTGATCGGTACACCTGCATCCATCAGAGCAAGAACACTTGCGCAAATCGATGCTTGTGAAGTAGAACCATTGGATTCGATTACTTCTGACACCAGACGAATCGTATACGGGAACTCTATCTCGCTTGGAATGATTGGCTCAATCGCCCGTTCACCCAAAGCGCCATGGCCGATTTCACGACGGCCTGGAGGACGCAGCGGACGCGCTTCCCCTACGCTGTATGGCGGGAAATTATAATGATGCATAAATCGTTTGGACTCTTCCAAACCCAGTCCGTCCAAGATTTGCACATCGCCCAAGGCACCCAATGTACATACGCTCAACGCTTGCGTCTGTCCGCGAGTAAACATACCTGAGCCATGCGTGCGGGCCAAGATGCTCGTTTCGCTCGAGAGAGGACGGATTTCATCCAGTGCACGTCCATCCGGGCGAATTTTTTCGTCGGTAATCAGACGGCGCACTTCATCCTTGACGATATTGCCGAGGACCTCGGAAATCATTTTTTCCTGTTCTGCAAAAGCTTCCGGATCTTGCGAAGCGAAATGACCCAGCGTTTCCGCCTTGATCTGATCGATGGCATCATAGCGTGCTTGCTTTTCTTCAATGCGCACAGCTTCCTTCATCCGCGCTTCCGCGATTTCGCGAACCGCTTGATCGATCTGCGGATCTACTTCATGCAGCACGACTTGCATTTTTTCCTTGCCGATCTCTGCTACGATCTTGTTCTGGAACTCGATCAGCTGCCTGATTACATTATGGCCTGTCATGATTGCTTCGAGCATGATCGCTTCTGGCACTTGTTCGGCAGATGCTTCCACCATGTTGATCGCACTGTGAGTACCCGCCACGACCAGGTGAATGTCGCTCTTCTCAGCTTGCTCCACAGTTGGGTTGATAATAAATTGGCCATCGACACGACCCACGATCACACCTGCGATCGGCCCTTCAAACGGAATTTCCGACACGCACAAGGCTGCGGACGTTCCGATCATCGCGGCGATTTCAGGCGAGCAATCCTGATCGACAGACAAGACGGTGTTGACGATTTGTACATCGTTACGGAATCCCTCTGCGAAAAGCGGGCGTACAGGACGGTCAATCAAGCGGCTGGCGAGAATCGCCTTTTCACTTGGACGTCCTTCTCTTTTAATGAAGCCGCCGGGAATTTTCCCGACTGCATAGAGACGCTCCTCATAGTTTACAGTGAGCGGGAAGAAATCAAGAGCTTTGGGTTCCTTCGAGACCGTCACTGCAGACAGAATTGCCGTATCGCCGTACCGAACCAGTACCGAACCATGCGCCTGTTTTGCCATTTTGCCAAATTCAAGCGTCAGTTTGCGGCCTGCCAGTTCGAAATCATATGTACGGTATTGTTGCTCCATGTTGCTAGCAGTCCTCCTTCACGACAATGTGCAGTTCTACACTTTGTTTTCTACCTATATGTATTATTTCCTGCTACCAGTAAAATTAAATGGATACCTTTGGCAGCCTTTCGAGGTAATAAAAAAAGCTTCAATTTGAAGCTCGTACGATGGCTGCTGCCTTGTATACGTCCACGTATTCGTTGGAAAAGCCCGCCACCCCTCGGCAGCGAGCCCCCCGACGTAGGAAAAAGCGGGAAAACCCGCTTTTTCAAGACGTACCTTAGCGGCGCAGACCCAGACGGTCTACCACGGAACGGTAACGTTGAACATCTGATTCTCTCAGGTATGTCAACAGATTACGGCGTTGACCTACCATTTTCAACAGACCGCGACGGCTGTGATGGTCTTTCTTGTGCGTACGCAGATGTTGGTTCAGGTTGTTAATGTTCTCGGTCAAGATAGCGATTTGCACTTCCGGCGAACCGGTGTCGTTCTCGTGAGTACGGAACTCTTCAATCAGTTGAGTTTTACGTTCTTGAGACAATGCCATCTAGACTCACCTCCTTGTTTTGTATACCAGTCAGCCGAGTCTGCCGTCGGTGAGAATCGGACAGCCAAGCCGTGGTTATCTGTACAACGTTATGAATTATATCATATCGATTTATGGAATGCAAAGTGAAATCAACATCCTAATAGGGTTCGGAAAACTTCTTTCTTGCAGTGGCTACATCTCGCTGAATCTGTGCGATCAATGCATCGACACCAGCGAATTTTTGCTCTTCGCGAATATAGAAGAGAAACTCGATTTCTACTTCCTTGCCATAAATCTCACTGGAGAAATCGAAAATGTGCACTTCTAGTGATTTTTCTTTCTTCTCCAACTCAAACGTAGGCTTGATTCCGACGTTCATCACACCGTGATAGGTTTGCTGATCTACGGTAAAGCGAACGCCATAGACGCCGTTTTTGCCGATTAAATACGGATGTTCTACAGCTACGTTGGCTGTCGGAAAGCCAATCGTACGACCGCGCTTGTCTCCATGCACGACAGTACCGCGCACTTTGTATGGACGTCCCAGTAAATGTCGAGCCTGCTCCACATCGCCATGATGCAAATATTCGCGGATGACGGTGCTGCTCACCTTTTCTCCCAAGCGATTGACCGGTCCTACAATGTCGACGCCATACCGTCCCCGACTCATCTCTTGCAGCGTCTGCGCTGTCCCCATGCCCCGATGACCGAACGTGTAGTCAAAGCCGACAACTACTTGGCGGCAAGACAGCGGCAAGAGACATTCATCGATAAAATCTTCCGGATAAACAGCGGCAAACGAAATGTCAAACTGCATCACATAGGTGGTGTCCACACCCATTTTTTCAAACTGCTCCAGCTTGTCCGTCAAGGGTGTCAGATAGCGAGTGTAGCCGCTTTGGCCCAACACTTCCCGCGGATGGGGGTCAAACGTCAAGACTGTGCTTTGCCAGCCGTTTGCCTTTGCCGTATCGATAGCCTTTTGAATCACTCTGCGATGGCCCAGATGGACGCCGTCAAAGTATCCTAGTGCGATCGCTGAAGGCTTTTGATCCTGTATATCTGGGGGTAATGGATATGAAAGAAAAATGGTTTTCACAGTTACACCTCGGAAGGAAAGACTTTTTCGGCTTTGGCATAAAGGCCTTTATCCCCTCGGCAGACGCGATGGATACCGAGCAACTGCTTGTCGGCAAACAGGCAGATCAAGTTCCCTTCCTTGGCATCCACACCCGGCAATCCTGTCGGGAGTCCGTTCAAAACGGCTTTGATTCGCTCCGGTTTTACCTGGACATGTGGAAGGAAGGCGACTGCATCGCGAATGGAGACCAAAGGTTGGGACAAATCCCCGCCGTTCGCTGCCAAATCCTCCAATGTTGCCAGCGGAATCGCGTCCTGTTCCGTGAAAGGACCGCTTTTGATTCGCCGCAACAGCTTCATATGGGCAGGATACCCCAGAGCACGCCCCAGGTCAACACATAACGTACGCATATAAGTGCCCTTGGAGCAGGTACATGTAAAACGGACATCAACCATCCCCTGCTCTACGCTAACTTCGTGAAAAGTCAGATCGTAAATCGTAACCTTGCGCGCCTGACGTTCTACGACTGTCCCTTCCCTCGCAAGATCATAGAGCCGTTTGCCGTTGATTTTCACAGCTGAAAACATCGGCGGCACCTGCTCTATCTCCCCTACAAACTGTTGGAAAACCGCTTTGATTCGTTCCACGGTAATCGAAGCAACGTCCACTTCTCGCTCTTCGACGACTTCCCCCGTCGCATCTTCCGTCGTGGTCGAGAATCCGATGCGCATGACCACATCGTAGCGTTTTGGCATCTCCTGCAGATATTCGACAAGCCGTGTAGCATGACCCAAGCAAATCGGCAGTACACCTGTCACTTCCGGGTCCAGCGTACCGGTATGTCCCACCTTCCGTGTGCCGTAAAGGCGTCGGATCTTCGCTACGCAATCATGCGATGTCATCCCCGCCGGTTTGTCTACGACCAGTACACCGCTTACGTTACTCATGATTCTTCACTCCCAAAGCTTCCCCTACTGCCTGCCAGACTTTTTTCTGGACCTCTGAAAGCGGTCCGCGAATCGTACAACCTGATGCCTTCGCATGTCCGCCTCCTCCAAATTGTTTGGCAATGATCGCGACATCAACCCGATCCCGTGCACGCATACTGACCTTGACTGCACCTGGCTCTGTTTCCACAAAGGAGATTCCTACCTCGACTCCTTCGATGTTGCGGCAGTAGTTGACCAATCCCCCAGCATCTTCGCGTTGCGCACCCGCTTCGGCGAAATCAGAGGGCTGTACCGTGATGGAAGCTACTTGATTTTGGTGAGTAAGAGTAAGGGTTTGCAGCGCACGACGAAGAAGATTCACATGCGACAGCGTAATTTCCTCCAGACAGCGCTCCGCCACATCCCCAGGCTTCACCCCGTACTTGAGTAATTCCGCTGCAATCTCCATCACACGCGGGGACGTATTGGAGTAGCGAAAGCCACCAGTATCCGTCAGCAAGCCCGTGTATATGCACAAAGCCAGTTCCGTATCAAAAGGAACCCCTACTGCTACGGCCACATCGTACAAAATCTCCGCTGTTGCCGCCGCATCCGTCCGAATCAGATTGACTGTACCGAAGGCGTCATTCGTCGGATGGTGATCGATGTTGAGGAGGACTGCAGAAGAAGCAAAGAGAGACCGTACATCACCCATCCGCGACTCATCGGCGCAGTCGACGGCGATTACGGCCCCAAACGTCTCGTCCAACGGTTGTTTGGACAGATTTCGGAGAAGTTCAAAGCGCGGCAGAAAGGAAAACTTCTCTGGTGTTTTACCTTCGTTAACGACTATGTATGGTTTTCCTAATTTTTCCAGAATCAAAGCGACGCCGAGTGCGGAACCTGTGGCATCGCCGTCTGGATTGACATGAGAAAGGACCAGGAAGCGGTCATGGTCCTTTATGAATTGTGCCGCTTCCATGATTTGCTCTTGATTAGGTTTCATCCCGTTTTTCCCCTTCAGTGGAGATTTCCCGCAGGATTGTTTCGATTTTGCTGCCGTAGTCGATCGACTCATCCAGCTTGAAAACAAAATCAGGGATATGGCGCAGTTTTACGCGCTTGCCGATTTCCGTGCGAAGATATCCTTTTGCCTTATGCAGCCCGGCGAGGGAAGCTTTTCGCTCTTCTTCACTGCCAAAAATGCTGACAAAGACCTTTGCCAATTGAAGATCACTTGTTACCTCTACATCTGTAACCGTCACAAAGCCGACGCGCGGATCTTTCAGTCCTCTCTGCAAGACGAGGCTTAACTCTTTCTTGATCTCTTCGCCTACGCGACTCATGCGTGTCTTATTCATTCTATTCACCTCCGTCGGCTGCTTTAGTCATAGTATTCCGTATCCGCAGCAATCAACTCTACGCCGGGATGGTTTTCCACCAGTCGAATCGCAGCCTGAATCTCCTGTTGCAAAAAAGAGACCTCATTAGCAACGGCAGCGATACCCAAGACGGTACGCTGCCACTGCTCCTGGTAAGCCACCTCAGCTACGGAGAGGTTAAAACGACTCCGCAGCTTACCGATTACACTTTTGACGATGGCTCTCTTCTCTTTCAAGTTTTGGCATGCGGGCAGAAACAGTTCAATCCGCGCACCTACTACCATTATTGTTTCACTTCTACCATGACGAATGCTTCGATGACATCGCCGACTTTGATATCCTGGAAACGCTCCAAGGTTAAGCCACATTCATAGCCTGCACTGACGTCTTTCGCATCGTCCTTGAAGCGTTTCAGCGTATCCAGCTTACCTTCGTGGATGACGATGCCTTCTCGAATCACGCGAGCACCTGCATCACGGCTCAATTTTCCTTCCGTTACATAGCATCCAGCGATATTTCCGATCTTGGATACTTTGAATACTTCGCGAATCTCCGCTTGACCGATGATGCTTTCTTTATAGACCGGGTCCAGCATGCCTTTCAGGGCTTGCTCGATCTCTTCAATGACCGTATAGATGACACGGTGCAGACGAATGTCGATCTTCTCTTGTTCTGCCATACTGCGCGCATTTGGCTCAGGACGCACGTTGAAACCGATCACGATGGCGTTGGACGCATTAGCCAAGGTCACGTCAGACTCTGTGATCGCCCCTGCACCGGTATGAATGATTTTCACACGCGTACCATTCACTTCGATTTTCTCCAGGGAACCGCGCAATGCTTCCACGGAACCTTGAACGTCCCCTTTTACGATCAGGTTGAGCTCTTTAATATCGCCTTCCTGGATGTGTTGGAACAAATCGTCCAGCGATACGCGCGTATTTTCACGACGCTCGGATTCACGCTGCTTGGATGCACGCGCTTCCCCGATTGCACGAGCTTTTTTCTCATCTTCGAAGACCATGAACTGGTCGCCTGCTTGCGGTACATCGTTCAGTCCAGTAATTTCTACAGGAGTGGATGGACCTGCTTCCTTGAGACGACGTCCTTTATCGTTCACCATAGCACGCACACGACCAAAAGCAGAACCCACGACGATCGGGTCTCCTACGTTCAGTGTACCGTGTTGGACGAGGATTGTCGCGACAGGACCGCGACCTTTGTCCAGTTCTGCCTCAACTACAGTACCCCGCGCACGTTTGTCAGGGTTGGCCTTCAACTCTTGTACTTCCGATACCAGCAGAATGTATTCGAGCAGCTCCTCAATTCCGATGCGCTGTTTTGCAGAAATCGGCGAGAAGATCGTGTCGCCTCCCCATTCTTCTGCAACCAGTCCGTACTCGGTCAGTTCCTGCTTGACACGGTCGATATTCGCTTCTGGCTTATCTACCTTGTTGACCGCCACAATGATCGGCACACCTGCAGCCTTGGCGTGGCTGATCGCTTCCACTGTTTGCGGCTTAACGCCGTCATCCGCAGCGACAACCAGAATCGTAATGTCCGTGATCTGTGCTCCGCGAGCACGCATGGTGGTAAAGGCGGCATGACCAGGGGTATCGAGGAAAGAGATTTTCTTTCCTTTAATTTCCACTTGGTACGCACCGATATGCTGTGTGATTCCGCCCGCTTCGCCAGCTACTACGTTCGTAGAACGGATGGCGTCAAGCAAGGTCGTTTTTCCGTGGTCAACGTGACCCATGATAGTCACGACTGGAGGACGCTCCATCATTTTTTCCGGTTCGTCTGCTTCTTCCAGCGTTTCGAAATTGGTTTCGTCGATAACGATCTTCTCTTCCACTTCGACGTTGTATTCCGCGCAGACCAATTGGATGGCATCGCTGTCCAAGTATTGGTTGATCGTTGCCATAATACCCAAATTAAACAACTTTTTAATGATTTCCGCCGGTTCCTTGCGCAGTTTCACCGCCAGCTCGTTTACGGTAAGCGAGTCTTGGAAGGTAATCTTTGCAGGTGGTTCCAATACAGGACGAGGCGCTTGCTGACCACGTCCGTGATTGCGGTTTCTTCCCTGGTTGCGGTTGTTCCCACCACGGAATGGTTGACTCTTCTTATTGTCTTCGAAGGTCTTTTTGGTCGGAGGCGCTTTCTTGATTTTTTCGCGTTTTTCCGTGCCAACATTGGCTGGCAGTTTCACTTTATCTTCGAACTCTTCACCTGTACGTCCTTCCACTTGCGCTTCTGCATTTTGATTTTGCGGTCGCTGCTGATTCTGAGGACGATTTTGGTTTTGTGGACGCTGGTTTTGCGGACGCTGGTTTTGCTGGTTTTGCGGTTTTTGCTGATTCGATGCCTGTGGCTTGCGGTCAGTCTGTTTTGCGGGTTGACTTCTCATATGGTTTGGTTTTCTCTCCTGATTCTTCCCCTGATTGTTCCCCTGTTGAGGACGTTGTGATTCGGGACGCTGGCTGTTGCTAGTGCCGCGTTCACGATCTGCCGGACGATCTGTCTTGGCAGTCTGCGCAGACGAGCCTTGACCTGCTTGTGGTCGAGCTTGCTGTTGTCCTCTGGAGTCACTGGGGCGTCGTTGATCGTCTGCTTGTTTTGCTTTCGTCTCAGATCCTGGCGCAGTACGCGTCTCCGGTTTGGCTCCTGCGCGCAACTTCGCCATGTGATCCTCGATCTTTTTGATCGTCCCTTCTTCCATGATACTCATATGGTTTGCTACTTCGATATTTAAACGCTTAAGCAAATTAAGGATTTCCTTACTGCTCATGTTGTGTTGTTTGGCATATTCATACACACGTGTCTTCAATGAACTTCACCCTTTCGTAAGTTAGGTGAGCAGACGCTGAATGCTTTCCGCCAACTTCCCATCCGTTACCGCCACGGTTACTCGCCCATCTTTTCCGATCGCGTGTCCCAGTGAATATCGGTCTGTCGTGGTTACACATGCAACACCGTAGTAGGAACATTTGTCTTGTACTTTTTTGGCGGTATTCCCAGATGCATCAGCCGCGAGCAACACCAGTCGGGCCTGACCGCTGCGAACAGCCTGCAGGACCAATTCCTCTCCGGTAATAATTTTCCTTGCCCGCATTGCCAATCCGAGCAGTTGCGCTGCCTTCGGGTTCATCGACCCATCATCTCCATCCATTGATCACGAAAGGTATCGTACTTCTCTTGAGAAATGGTGATGTTCAAGGCGCGTTCCAGCACTTTTTTCCATTTTCCTGATGCAAATGCATCCGGCTTCAGGCAGCTCTCCTGCCGACATACATAGGTACCGCGTCCCGCAGCCTTTCCCGTCAGATCGATGACAATCTCTTCATCTGGTGTCCGGACTACACGGATCAATTCCTTTTTCGGAAACATTTCTTGGCAGACAATGCATTTACGCAAAGGGATCTTTTTTTGCTTCATGATTATTCTTTGTCCGCTCCTTCATCGTCTTCTGCCGATCTCGGATAGACGATGCCTTCTTGATCCGCTTGGGATTCACTCTTGATGTCAATCTTCCAACCAGTCAACTTAGCAGCAAGACGGGCGTTTTGACCGCGTTTGCCGATCGCGAGCGACAGTTGATAGTCAGGCACGATGACACGGGTCACTTTATCTGGGACATTCACTTCGACATGTAGCACTTTTGCCGGGCTAAGTGCATTCGCAACATACTCGGCCGGGTCTTCAGACCAGCGCACGATGTCGATTTTCTCTCCTTTCAATTCCGTCACAATCGTCTGTACGCGCATGCCCTTTGGCCCTACACAGGCACCGACAGGGTCTACGTCAAGATTGATCGAGTGAACAGCGATTTTGGAACGGTCTCCGGCTTCACGAGCCACTGACTTGATCTCTACGACGCCATCGTAGATTTCAGGCACTTCCAGTTCAAACAGACGCTTCAACAGGCCTGGATGTGTACGGGAAACGACGATTTGAGGACCTTTTGTGGTCTTCTCCACCTTGATAATGTACGCTTTTATCCGATCCTGCGACTTGAAGTCTTCGGAAGGCATTTTCTCTGTGATGGGCATGACTGCTTCCGCTTTTCCGAGATCAATATAATAATTGCGTGCATCCATACGCTGTACGACACCAGTCACGATATCGTCTTCACGCTCGATGAACTCGCTGTAAATCAAACCGCGTTCTGCCTCGCGGATGCGTTGAGTAACGACTTGTTTCGCGGTCTGAGCAGCGATTCGGCCAAAGTCACGCGGAGTTACCTCGATTTCGACGATGTCCTCCATGCGGAAGTTGGGGTCGATCTCTTGTGCCGCTTCGAGGGAAATCTCCAATCTCGGATCCAGCACTTCTTCCACCACGTTCTTACGCGCGTACACGCGTACCAGTCCAGAATGACGATTCACATCAACTCGCACGTTTTGAGCCGAGTTGAAGTTTCTTTTGTATCCAGAGATAAGAGCTGCTTCAATGGCCTCGATCAGTATATCTTTGGAGATGCCTTTCTCTCTCTCAATGGCTTCTAAAGCCTCAATAAAATCGCCGTTCATGACTTTCGTTGCCTCCTCCTTTACTACCACCAACCCTGTCTATTAAAAGACAATTGCCATCCGGGCCGTGTCCAATTGTTCTTGGGAAATCACGTACGTTTTTTTCGCTTCCTTGACTGTCAGCTTTCCATCCTCGAAGGAAATCAGTTCGCCTTCAAAGACAGTAGCTCCTTCTATCGGTTCTTTGGTCGTAATATGAACATGTCGGCCGACAGCTTTCTTGAAGTCTTTATCGTTGCGCAACGGACGCTCGGCGCCCGGTGACGAGACTTCCAGGAAATATGCAGTAGGAATCGGGTCTGATTCATCAAGTTTCTGGCTTAATTTCTCGCTTACAAGGGCACAGTCATCGATGTCAATATTGCCGACTTCATTGTCGATGAACACGCGCAGAAACCAGTTGCTGCCTTCTTTTTTGTACTCGATGTCAACCAGTTCCAGCCCCATCTCGGTTACGATGGGTGTGACCAGTTCGGTGACAATGTCCGTTACCTTGCTCAAGCAAGTACCTCCTTATCAGGTTTGAAATGAAGCATGAGGTGTAGCCAGAAAGAAAGAGTGGGTTTCCCCACTCTCGATCTGTCATGCGTATAAAACCAGTATTTCCAAAAAAATTATAGCATAACAGCCCTTCGCTGACAACCTTTGGATAACGCAGGCTCGGTCGCAACGCTTTAGAACAAGGAAAGCTGATTGGATTCTGGCAATCCTTGCAAAGCTCCCTGCTCCTCGAGGTACTCCAGGATTGTCTTGGAGATGCGGGAGCGCGACAAAAGATCCTCTTTGGAGAGGAACTCTCCTTGCTCCCGTGCCTTTACGATGTTGAGTGCCGCATTGGTTCCGAGACCTGGCAGTGCATTAAATGGAGCTAGTAGAGAATTGCCCTCGATCAAAAAGCGTGTCGCATCTGATCGATACAGGTCCACATTCGCGAAGGAAAATCCGCGTTCCACCATCTCCAAGGCCATTTCCAATACGGTGAGCAGGGCTTTTTCCTTCGGCTGGGCGTCATGTCCCTTGCCTTCGATTTCGTCGATTTTCTGCCGGATAGCCGCAGAGCCTTTTACCATCAGCGGAATGTCGAAGTCGTCGGCGCGCACTGAGAAGTACGTGGCGTAGAACTCCAATGGACGATGCACTTTGAAGTAGGCAATCCTTACGGCCATCATGACATAGGCAGTGGCGTGTGCTTTCGGGAACATGTATTTGATCCGCTGGCAGGATTCGATGTACCAGTCCGGTACATTGTTATTGCGCATCTCTTCCTGATCCTCTTCTGGGACGCCTTTTCCTTTACGCACAGACTCCATGATTTTAAACGCACGCGATGGCTCCAACCCTTTGTAGATCAGATAGACCATGATGTCGTCACGGCACCCGATTACATCTGGGAGTTTGCACGTGCCGTTGCGGATCAATTCCTGAGCGTTGTTCAGCCACACGTCAGTTCCGTGGGACAGCCCGGAAATTTGGACCAGCTCGGCGAAAGTAGTTGGTCTGGTGTCCTCAAGCATCTGGCGGACAAATTTTGTCCCAAATTCTGGAATTCCAAGCGTCCCCATGTTCGAGCCAATCTGTTCCGGTGCCACACCCAATGCTTCGGTCGAGCTAAATATCGACATGGTTTTTTTGTCGTCGAGCGGGATGGTTTTCGGGTCCATACCTGTCAAGTCCTGCAGCATCCGAATGACTGTCGGATCATCGTGTCCGAGAATATCCAGCTTCAACAGATTGTCGTGAATCGAATGGAAGTCGAAATGCGTCGTGCGCCACTCTGATTCATTGTCATCCGCTGGGAATTGAATCGGACAAAAATCCTCAATTTCCATGTAATCGGGTACGACGATAATGCCGCCGGGATGCTGCCCCGTGGTTCGTTTTACACCCGTGCAGCCGTTGACCAGCCGGGCGATCTCCGCATTGCGCAGTGTCAAGCCGCGCTCATCAGCATACTTGCGCACGTAGCCATAGGCGGTTTTTTCGGCTACGGTGCCGATCGTCCCCGCACGATACACATAATCGGACCCAAACAGCTCTTGCGTATATTTATGCGCGCGAGGCTGGTAATCACCGGAGAAGTTCAAGTCAATATCCGGTACCTTGTCTCCCTTAAACCCAAGGAATGTCTCAAACGGGATGTCCTGTCCATCTTTCGCAAGGCTTGTTCCGCAGGAAGGACAATCCTTGTCCGGCAAGTCAAATCCTGAGGCTATCGAACCGTCCGTGATAAATTCGCTATGCTTGCATTCCGGGCAGCGGTAGTGCGGCGGCAGCGGATTCACCTCGGTAATCTCCGACATCGTGGCGACAAAAGAGGAGCCGACAGATCCACGCGAACCGACCAGATAACCGTCCTGAAGCGACTTCGTCACCAGGCGCTGCGAAATTAGGTAAATGACTCCGAATCCATGCTTGATAATACTGTTCAGCTCTTTTTCCAAACGTTTTTCCACAATCTCCGGCAGCGGGTCGCCGTAGAGGGAAGTTGCCCTATCGTAGCACATCTGCCGAAGCTCCTCATCCGCACCTTGGATGATCGGGGTATACAGCTTGTCGGGGATCGGGCTTACATCCTCGATCATGTCCGCGATCCGATTTGTATTGGCGACCACTACTTCATGCGCTGTCTCTTCTCCCAAGAAAGAGAAGGCTTCCAACATCTCATCCGTCGTGTGCAGGTATAGCGGCGGTTGGTTGCCTGCTGTAGGATCACCCTTGGAGAGCAGGAAGACGTCGCGGAAGATGTCATCCTCCGGGTTGAGAAAATGCACATCCCCTGTCGCAACCACAGGTTTGTCCATTTCCTTGGCAAGATCCACGATCTTGCGATGATAGCCTTTCATCGTCTCCAGTGAAGGGATTTCCTCATTACGCAATAGAGGAGAATACTGAGCAACAGGCTGTATCTCCAAATAATCATAGTATGCGGCAACCTGTTTGAGCTCTTCTGGCGATTTACCGCGAAGAATTGCCTGCATCAGCTCGCCATCTTTGCAGGCTGTACCGATCAACAAACCTTCCCGGTATTTGCTCAATTGACTACGCTGAATACGCGGCCAACGGTAGAATGTCTCTACGTGTGAACGGCTGACCAGCTTATAAAGGTTTTTCAAGCCCTCTTTGTTGCGTACCAAGATCGTCGCATGGAAAGGTCGGCTGCTTTTGTAATCGGCTTCCTCGTTGCTTTTTTCGTTTAATTCCGCCAGAGTCTGAATAGATGCTTCGCGGATGTCTTTGAGCATCTGCTGAAAGACGTGAGCGAGAGCTACAGTATCGTCCAAGGCGCGGTGGGCGTTGACAAGGTCTACGTTGAACTTTTTTGCCAGCGTGCCCAAACGATAATTGCGCATCCCCTTGTACATGAGGCGGGCCAAGGGCAGTGTATCAAGAAAAGCGTTGTTCCACGACTCCATGCCGATCCGCTTGGCGCAGGCATTGATAAAAGCCTTGTCGAACTCCGCGTTGTGGGCGACCAGGATCGCATCCCCGGCAAAATCTTTGAATTTGCGCAAGACGACATCCAAGGTCTCTTTGCCGCGAAGCATTTCGTTGGTAATTCCCGTAATTTCCGTCGTCTTCGGCCCAATTTCCAACTGTGGATCGATCAATTCAGTCCACTCATCGATGATCTCCGAGCCCTTCATCTTCACAGCCGCGATCTCGATGATCGTATGTTCAGCTGCATTTAGCCCCGTGGTTTCTGTATCGAATACCACGTATTCAGTATGCTCGTCGATTGGGCGATTGCTTTCAGAGGTAAGATTATAGACGATATCAATGCCATCCTCTACGACGTACGCTTCCATGCCCAAGATACATTTCATATTGTTTTTCTTGGCTAGCGAATAGGCTTCCGGAAAAGCCTGTACGACGCCATGGTCAGTGATTGCGATTGCGGGATGTCCCCATTTTGCGGCGGTAGAGATTAAAGATTTGACCGACGCGACCGCATCCATCGCACTCATCGGCGTATGGCAGTGCAGCTCGACGCGCTTTTGCTCCGCCCTGTCTTTGCGGATCACCTGCTCGATCTGATTCAAGTCGTTGGCATTCATGACCAATTCGCGGATAAACGTATCGTGCTGGACACTTCCTCGCACCTTTACCCACATGCCATCCTTCAGCACTTCGAGCATTTTGACGTCTTCTTTATCACGTGAAAAGATTTTCACCGTAAGTGAATCCGTATAATCCGTCACACAGAAGGTCAGCAAGTGACGTCCGCTGCGCAGCTCCTTCAATTCAACGTTGAACACCGCCCCTTGAATCGTCACGCGTCGTTCTTCGTCCTGGATCTCCTGGATCGGGATGGGAGCATCCTTAATTTCATAGCCAACCATCATGGAGGTAATGGCTTCTGCCTTATCGCCATTCTTGCTCTCCCGATCCTGCTGGACAGCCGTCATCACAACTTCTACCAGTGCCCGCTCTTCCTCATCTCTTTGCTCTGCAAATGCCTTGTAAGCTTCATCGCTTTCCTCCGCATGAAAAGAGAGGCGCGGCGAACAGCCAGTCGTCTGTTCAAAGGCCGCGATCAGTTCACTGTCGGCCTTCTTACGTTTGACCATCTCCACGGTCATTTCAGTCGGCAGATACACCTTCACTTCTTGCTGTTCTACCTCTTTTCGCGCATTGCGCATCGTAACTGCCAAAGAGTTTAGACTGGACTCCAGGCGAATCAGCAAAACGCTCCAATATTCCTCTACAGCCTCATCCAGCGAAGGTGTTTGGCGATAGCGAAATCTCGCATCGACCTCAGCCAGATGAGAAAAGCTTTTCGTCAAGCGTTGCATAAACGCCTGAAATACTTGTGCCGGAAGTAGAGAGGGTAATGTAAAATGAAAGACCCACTTTTTGTTTTGCTTGAAAAGCTCCAATTTGTCAATTTGACCGTCAAGGAAAAAACGCTCCACCCATTCGTCAGGAATACCCATCTGTTTGACCAAAAGGGAGAAGCGTTGTTTTTGCTCTTGTGAACGATCCACGATACTCCCACCTTCCCTTAGACAAGAAAAAGAGGTACTCCCTATGCGTCAGGGAAGTACCCCGTATCTTTCGACAAAAAACGGCTTATTTCCTGCTTGTCATTTATTCGCCAAACAGTTCTGCACCCGTGTGATCATTGTTCGCCAGCAAAGCTTTTACAGTCGGTACCAGCTCGTCCAGCTTCACGACATGGGTATCCCCATTTTTGCGGACACGCACTTCGATCGTTCCTTCTTGCGCTGCCTTGTCAGAGACGGTGATACGCAGTGGCAGACCAATCAGATCCGCATCTTTGAATTTCACGCCGGCACGCTCTGGTCGATCATCGAACAACACTTCGATTCCAGCACGCTGCAATTGATCTGTGATCTGTTCGCTCGTCTGGCGCTGCTCCTCTACCTTCACGTTTACCGGAATGACATGCACGTGGAAGGGAGCTACTGCTACGGGCCAGATAATGCCATCCGCGTCGTTTTTTTGCTCGATGACAGCCGCAATCGTCCGGGATACGCCAATTCCGTAGCAACCCATAATCATCGGCTGGCTTCTGCCATTTTCATCGAGGAATGTAGCACCCATGGCTTGGGAGTATTTGGTCCCCAATTTGAATACATGACCCACCTCTACACCGCGGGCAAATTTGATCGCACCACCAGTGCGCGGGCACACGTCTCCTTCGGTAATATTGCGCAAGTCGGCAAAACGAGAGACGGTAAAATCGCGGCCTGGTACGACATGGATGAGGTGATAGTCAGTTTCGTTGGCTCCGACGATGCCATCATATACATCTTGTACAAATTGATCCGCGATGATTTCCACTTTCTTGGGATCAAGGCCAACAGGACCGACGAAACCTGCCGGAGCTCCTGTCAATTCACGAAGCTCGGCTTCGGAGGCCATACCCACTTGTGTAGCATCGTAGAGGTTTTTCAATTTCACATCATTCAATTCGTGATCCCCACGTACTAAAACCATCACGAGTTGGTCATCGACGCGATAGATAAGGCTTTTGATGATTTTTTTCGCTTCAACGTTCAAAGCCTGTGTCAATTGATCTATGGTTTTTACACCAGGAGTATGCACTTTTTGCGTTGCAGGTACTTCCCCTTCTGGCTTCGCGGATGGCTCGTACACCACTTCCGCCTTTTCCAGATTGGCTGCGTAGTCGCCCTCTTCTGAATAGGCGATCGTGTCTTCCCCGATCTCACACAGAGCCATGAACTCATAAGTACCTTTTCCGCCAATCGCTCCTGCATCTGCTTCTACCGCTCGGAAATTGAGTCCGACACGGGTGAAAATGCGGGTGTAGGCGTCGTACATCGCCTGGAAGTTGCGATCCAATCCTTCCTGTGTCGTGTCGAAGGAATACGCATCTTTCATAATAAATTCACGGCAGCGAATCAACCCGAAACGCGGTCTAACCTCGTCACGGAATTTGGTCTGAATCTGATAAAGGTTGATCGGAAGTTTTTTATAGGAATTGATCTCGTCGCGCACCAGACTGGTAATCACTTCCTCATGGGTGGGACCCAGTGCAAAAGGGCGCTCATGACGGTCCTGTAGGCGAACCAATTCAGGGCCATATACATCCCAGCGTCCCGTCTGGTGCCACAGCTCGGCAGGCTGCATTGCAGGCATCAACAGCTCCTGCGCGCCTGCACGATTCATCTCCTCACGCACTATAGCTTGGATTTTATGCAGGGTGCGGATCGCCAGCGGGAGATAGGTATAAATCCCCGAAGCCAACTGGCGGGCCATGCCGGCGCGCAAGAGCAGCTTGTGGCTGGCAATCTCCGCGTCAGCAGGTACTTCCCGCAAGGTAGGAATCAACATTTGACTTTGCTTCAACACGTGCGTGTCCTCCTTATGCCTATACAGCAATCAACTTCTTTATCAAATCGGCGCATTTTTAGACTTGTGCCGGTTTTTGTTCTTTGACCATTTCGTCGATTTCCTTCATCAACTCTTCAAACAGTTCGTCTTCCTTCACTTTTCGCACAATCTCGCCATTGCGGAAGATCAGGCCTTCGCCATTTCCGCCCGCAACACCGACGTCTGCTTCGCGAGCCTCACCCGGACCGTTGACCGCACAACCCATTACGGCTACTTTCAGCGGCACTTTGAGCGTAGATACTGCATCCTCTACCCGAGTAGCAAGCCCAATCAAGTCAATGGCACAGCGTCCGCAGGAAGGGCAAGCGATGACTACCGGATCGTTGTTGACAATATCGAGACTACGCAGGATTTGTTTGGCTACCTTGATCTCTTCGACTGGGTCAGCCGTCAACGATACGCGGATGGTATCGCCAATGCCCATCGACAATACAGTTCCGATCCCGACTGACGATTTGATGCTGCCAGAAAATTGGGTCCCTGCTTCAGTCACGCCCACGTGCAGCGGATAGTTGCGCTTTTGGGCCATCAGCGAGTAAGTCTGGATCATCGTCGGCACATCAGAGGACTTCAAGGAAATCACGATGTTGTCAAAGTTGAGATCTTCCAGAATCTCTACATGGTCCATCGCAGATTCTACGATTGCTTCCGGGGAAGGGTATCCATATTTTTCCAATAATCTTTTTTCGACAGAACCGGAGTTGACTCCGATGCGAATCGGCACATTGCGCTCCTGGCACGCTTCTACGACTCTTCTGGTTTTCTCCTTGGAGCCGATGTTACCGGGATTGATCCGAATTTTATCAATGCCGCTTTCGAGGGCAATCAACGCCAGCTTGTGGTCGAAGTGAATGTCGGCCACAAGCGGCAATGGTGAACGTTCCTTGATTTGTTTGATGGCGCGGGCTGCATCTTCATTGATGACAGCCAGGCGAACAATTTGACAACCGACATCATGCAGTTGTTGAATCTGGGCCAGTGTGCTTTCTACATCGCGCGTATCTGCGGTTGTCATAGATTGGATGACCACACTTTTTTGGCCTCCGATCTGCACTCCTCCTACAAATACCGGTTTCGTCTCCTCGCGCTTGTACATTTTGCACCATCCTTTATCTTTATCTGTCTTTGATCATCTGTTATTACGTTCCTATGCAAACAATCGTTGCAAATCATTCCAGGTCACAACCAAAATCAAGAGCATCAAAAAGGCAAATCCGAGGAAGTGGACCATGCCCTCTTTATGCGGGTCGACTGGACGTCCTCGCAAAGCTTCTACAGCCAAAAATGCCAGCCGTCCGCCATCTAGCGCCGGCAAGGGCAAGAGATTGAACAATCCCAGGTTGATACTGAGAACAGCAGCCCACTGCATGAGGACCGCCATTCCTTGTTGAGCGAACTCTCCGGTCATCTTGAAGATCCCCACTGGACCGCTCAGGTCATTCAGGCCAACTCCGCCGGTGAACAGCATCCCCAACCCTTTCAGAATCATCAAGGTGAACTTGTACGTGGAGGTTACACCGAACTTTAGCGCTTCACCAGGTGCAGAGGTAAGGGACTGTGTGACCATGATCTTCCCGACATTTTTTTCGTCGCTGACTACTTTCAGCGGTACTTTGGTCAATTGGCCGTCACGGTCGATTTCGAATAGCAGCTCCTTGTTGGGAGAACTGCTGACGATGTCGACGACTTGCTGCCAGGTTGCCACCTTGGTTCCTTGAATGGAAATTACCTTGTCTCCCTTGAGAAGTCCGGCAGCTGCTGCTGGACCTCCTGCTTTCACTTCCCCGATGTAAGGAGCGTCATTCGGTACACCATAGGAAAGCCCGAGTGCTACAAAAAGTACGAAAGCAAGCAGGAAGTTGGCAGCAGGTCCGGCAAAAATCGCCCAAAAGCGCTGCGAGACCGTTTTTCCTTTAAACTGCCGATTCAGGGGGGCAATCTGAGCTTCGCGCCCATCCTTCACCAATTGGGCTTGAGGATGAACCGAAAAATTGCGTAGCTCCCCGTCTACTTCGAGTGTCAGGGTAAGAGCCTGTTCCAGATCATAACGAATCACGGTACCAGTGATCGCTCTTGAAGAAGCCCCCTGAACGCCGTCCAGCAGCAGATGCGTCACTTTCCCGACTGCATCGCGTTCGATCGCGATTTCCATATTGGGCTGCAGCATATCCATTTCTGGATCCTCGCCTGCCATCCGCACCATACCGCCAATGGGCAACAGACGAAGGGTATACTCTGTTTCTCCCCGTTTTACGCTAAAAATTTTGGGTCCCATTCCAAGTGCAAACTCACGGCATAAAATCCCCGCTCTTTTAGCCAAAAGAAAGTGACCCAATTCGTGAAAGAATACGAGAGCGCCAAACACAACTACGATCGCGATAATGGATTCGACGGAATCTAAATTGGGTAAAGGCAATTGAGCAGCCACCTTTCATTCCAGTTTGTTCTGCCTTAACCGTCTTGCATGAACGCACGGGCCTGTGTACGTGCCCAATGGTCGGCAGCAAAAATCTCCTCCAGCGTTGGGTTTGAAATCCCCTGATGGGCGTCACAAGTTTTTCGTACGATTGTTTCAATCGCTAAAAATCCAATGGAACCTTTTAGAAACAGTTCAACGGCAACCTCATTGGCCGCATTCAATACAGCCGTGTAGGTACCGCCTGCCCTTCCGCATTCATAGGCCAATTGTAACAGAGGATAGCGCCCAAAATCCATGCCAGCAAAATGCAGCGTACCCAGTTTTACCAAATCGAGCGGTTCTGTCATCAGCGGCATCCGATGCGGATAGCTTAACGCGTACTGTATGGGCACTCTCATATCAGGCGTACCGAGCTGCGCCATGACTGCTCGATCCTTGAATTCTACCATCGAATGGATAATGCTTTCATAATGCAAAATCGTCTCGATCTTGTCATAAGGCAGATCAAAAAGCCAATGTGCTTCGATCACCTCGAAACCCTTATTCATCATGGTAGCGGAGTCGATCGTAATCTTGGCGCCCATACTCCAATTGGGATGAGCCAATGCTTGTTCAAGTGTTACGTTGGAAAGCTCTTCCCGTGTAAGGTGACGAAAAGACCCTCCGGAAGCAGTAATGATCACCCGAGACAAATCTTCGCGACGCTCTCCTTGAAGACATTGATAAATCGCAGAATGTTCACTGTCCACAGGAATAATTGCTACTCCCTTTTTCTGCGCAGCCTTCATCACGACGGGACCTGCGCACACCAAGGTTTCCTTGTTGGCAAGCCCGATTGTTTTCCCCTCTTCAATCGCTGCCAATGTGGGGGCCACTCCGACGCTTCCAACCACGGCCGTCATGACAAAGTCGGCTTCGGGATGACGAGCTACAAGCTCCATTCCCTCGCTTCCGACGACGATCTCCGTCTGATGGCCATGCCCCAGCTTGGCCTGCAGGTCAAACGCTGCCTCCTTCGTTGCGACCGAAACCAGCTGCGGTCGAAACGTCTTCACCTGCTCTGCCAATAGCTCCACATTCGTCCCCGCAGCTAGCGCAACAACCGCAAACTGTTCCGGATGCTGTGCAACTACGTCCAGTGTGCTTGTTCCGATTGAGCCTGTGGAGCCCAAGAGCGCTATTCGTTTCACGCGTTTCACCCTCTATATCTCTTTCTATATGCAAGCATGCTCAGACAATACCTAACAGATGCAGAACCGGAAAAACGAGAATCATACTGTCAAATCGGTCCAGGACACCTCCGTGGCCGGGAATGATTTGACCGGAATCCTTCACCCCGTAGTGCCGTTTGAAAGCAGACTCCACCAAATCTCCCAGCTGTCCCATAATCCCTGTCACCAGGGCAATCAGAATCGCCTGGGAAGTCGGAATCCCTCCGAGCAGCATGTTTGCCACAAGAACTACGACCACTGACGTGAAAAGACCACCTACTGCCCCTTCTGTCGTCTTGTTCGGGCTGATTTCGGGCCAAAGCTTGTGGCGACCTATGGCTTTTCCAATAAAATAGGCTCCCGAATCAGTGGACCAGATGCCCAGGAAAACGAGAATCGTCAGCATCAATCCGTCCGGAAGATTGCGTGCGGCAGCCATATACGTAAAACCGTACCCTATGTATAACGCTCCCACAATCGTAAGAGCGATGTGTTCAATGTGAAACTGATTTTTCCGTAAAACGGAGTAAATCAAGAGCAAGAAAAAGACAGGCAACATCAGATCCGGCGTACCGATGTCTACCCAGGCAGAAAATGCGAGTGACGGCCATACGATGCCGAGCATCAACGCATACGCCAATATGATTGCCACTACATGCGATTGAAGTTTTACCATCCGCAAAAATTCATATAAGCCTACTATGGCTAAACTCAAGACAAGCAGGGAGTACCAAGCACTTCCCAAATAGATCAGGAAAAGAAAGCCGATACCTCCAACCACGCCTGTTATAATCCGTTGCTTCAACTGATTCCACCTCTCGGCTATACCGCTCCGTAGCGACGAGCTCGGCCTTGGTATTCCACAATGGCTTGATAAAAATGTTCACGGGTAAAATCAGGCCAAAGCACATCCGTAAACCACAATTCTGTGTAGGCCAATTGCCACAACATAAAATTGCTTAAACGAATTTCACCACTCGTGCGAATTAACAAGTCAGGGTCCGGGATATCGCTTGTGTACAGGTAGCGGGAAATGTCTTCTTCTTGAATTTCGTTCGGGTTGAGTTCACCCGCTTTCACGCGTGCTGCCAATTCAGAAAATGCCTTGATCATTTCATGGCGCGCCCCGTAGTTCAGCGCAAAATTAAGTTGTAATCCTGTATTATCACGAGTTTTTTCTTCAGCTGTCACAAGCGCCCGCAAAGTATGCTCCGGCAATTCTTCCTTGCTGCCGAGCATCTGAATGCGTACGCCTCGTTCAATCAATTCATCCAATTCTGTCGACAAAAACTCCTGTGGAAGCCTCATTAAAAAATCAACCTCATCGCGAGGGCGCTTCCAGTTTTCCGTGGAAAAAGCGTACATGGTCATATAGCGAACGCCAATTTCGTCAGCCGTTTTCACGACTTCCTTCACCGTTTTCATACCCGCTCGATGTCCGGCCACTCTGGGCAGATTGCGCATATTGGCCCAGCGACCGTTGCCGTCCATAATTACCGCAACATGCCCGGGAATTTTTCCAGATGGATCAAATTCTGCCGTCTCTGGTAGTTTATCCTTTCGGGTCCATTTACGCGCTAGATGTTCTAACATAAGTGTTCCCCCGTAATGAGAGATATAGACATACATCCCCCTCCATAGAGGGGGATTTCTTCTTCCTTACACTTCCAATATATCTTTCTCTTTATCTTTGACGATTTTGTCTACTTCTGCAATAAATTTATCCGTCGTTTTCTGGATAGATTCCTGATGGCGACGAGACTCGTCTTCGGAGATCGTAGCTGCTTTTTCCAGCTTTTTGATCTCGTCGTTGGCATCGCGGCGAATATTGCGGACCGCAACCTTGGATTCCTCACCGCTTTTTGAAGCAAGCTTCACCAATTCCTTGCGGCGTTCTTCGGTCAGCGGTGGAATCACGAGACGGATGATCACCCCATCGTTGGATGGAGAAATGCCCAGATCGGATTGTTGCAGGGCGCGATCAATATCTTTCAGTGCACCTTTGTCCCATGGTTGGATCGTCAACATGCGCGGTTCCGGCACGCTGATATTAGCCAATTGGCTGATCGGCGTAGGCGTTCCGTAGTAGTCGACGACGACGCGATCCAGCATGGCAGGATTGGCACGTCCAGCACGAAGGCTTGCAAGGTCTTTTTTTAGGCTTGCGATCGCCTTGTTCATGCGATCTTCCATTTCTTTGATTACGCTTTGTGGCATCAGGATTCCCCCTTCACAATAGTACCGATTTTTTCGCCCATGACGGCGCGACGAATATTTCCTTCTTCCGAGATGTTAAAGACGATCAATGGAATGTGATTGTCCATGCACAAGCTGGACGCCGTAGAGTCCATTACACCCAGGCCCTTGTTCAATACTTCCAGGAAGGTGAGGTTGTCGTATTTTTGCGCGTTTGGATCCAGACTCGGGTCGGCCGAGTAGACACCGTCGACCTTATTTTTGGCCATCAGGATTACTTCCGCCTCGATTTCTGCTGCACGCAAAGCCGCTGTCGTGTCAGTCGAGAAGTAAGGGTTACCCGTACCGGCAGCGAAGATCACGACTCGCATTTTTTCCAAGTGTCGGATGGCACGTCTGCGTATGTATGGTTCCGCCACTTGCCTCATTTCGATGGAGGTTTGAACACGGGTCGGTACATCCACCTGCTCCAAACCGTCCTGCATAGCCAGAGAGTTCATGATCGTAGCCAACATTCCCATATAGTCTGCTGTGGCACGATCCATACCTTTGGAGCTGCCGGAAAGTCCGCGCCAGATATTGCCTCCACCGACTACTACAGCTACCTGTACGCCCAGTTCTACAATTTCCTTGATCTGATTGGCCACGGAGAAAATGACTTTCGGGTCAATTCCGTAACCGAGTTCTCCCGCTAGAGCTTCCCCACTCAATTTTAACACAACGCGTTTATAGGCAGGAATTGGCATATAAAACGGCCTCCATTCATGAGTCATTCTCTGTGTATTGCCGGATTCCTTCCGACACACGCCGGCGCTATTCTTGTTTACGTACAGGAGAGTTTCACTAATGTGAAACTCTCAGTTCGAAAATAGGGAACACGAAGGTGTTCCCTATTCCCTTATTACTGCTTATTTACTTGCGCCATAACCTCAGCAGCGAAATCTTCTTGTTTCTTCTCGATTCCTTCGCCCACTTGGAAACGAGCGAATTCTTTCAGGGTCGCACCCGCTTCTTTCAGCAGAGCAGCTACCTTTTTATCTGGATCTTTTACGAATGGTTGTTCTACGAGTACATACTCTTCGAAGAACTTGGAGAGGCGACCTTCCACCATTTTTTCTACGATATTCGCAGGCTTGCCTTCAGCCAGTGCTTGGTTTTTCAATACTTCGCGCTCGCGTTCGATCTCGTCTTGGGAAACCTCTTCACGGTTTGCAAAGCGAGGGTTAGAAGCGGCTGCGTGCATTCCCAGGTCTCTTGCCAAAGATTCATCTTTGGTGCCTTCCAGGGTTACCAGAACGCCGATTTTACCACCCATGTGCAGGTAAGAACCAAACGCACCGGCATCCGTTTTTTCGCTCAGGACGAAGCGGCGGAAAGAGATGTTTTCTCCGATGGTGGAGATTTTTTCGTTGATCACGTGTGCAAGAGTTTCGCCTTGGCCTTTGAATGGCTGTTCCAAAGCTTCTTCTACAGTTGCAGGGCGCTGGCTAACTACGTGCTCAGCAACGTCTTTTACCAGCTGTTGGAACTCAGGGTTTTTCCCTACGAAGTCTGTCTCGCAGTTTACTTCTACGATTGCTGCGAAGTTGCCTGCTTCTGCTGTTGCAGTCAGACCTTCAGCTGCGATGCGGCCGGATTTTTTCGCTGCTTTCGCGATTCCGCGCTCACGCAGCAAGTCAATTGCTTTTTCCATATCGCCTGCAGTTTCTTCCAAAGCGCGTTTGCAGTCCATCATACCTGCACCTGTACGTTCGCGCAATTCTTTAACCGCTTGTGCACTAATTGCCATTGAGTGAAACCTCCTTGGAAAGTTGCGTTCTAAGTATAGTCTGTCTTACTGTCGGCTGGCAGAGTCAGATCAAAACCAGCCGCAGCTTAGATGCTGATTCAGTAAAAAAGGATGGACGGGGGTTCTGACACCCTCAGTCCACCCTCTTACACTTGCTTACGCAGTTGTTGTGGTTTGTTGCTCCGTACCTTGGTTGCCTTCTTGCAGGGCGTCAGCCATTTTCGCAGTAAGCAGTTTTACCGCGCGGATAGCGTCGTCGTTACCTGGGATCACGTAGTCGATCTCGTCTGGGTCGCAGTTTGTATCTACGATCGCAACGATTGGGATACCCAATTTACGAGCTTCTGCAACAGCAATGCGCTCTTTGCGAGGGTCGATGACGAACAGAGCGTCCGGCAGTTGATCCATATGAGCGATACCGCCGAGGAATTTCTCCAGGCGATCCATTTCTTTGCGAAGAACGATTACTTCTTTTTTCGGCAATACTTCAAACGTGCCATCTTCTTCCATGCGTTTCAGTTCAGCCAAGCGAGCTGTACGCTTTTTGATGGTCGTGAAGTTTGTCAGGGTACCACCCAACCAGCGTTGGTTGATGAAGTAGTGACCTGTGCGTTCTGCTTCATCTTTTACGGATTCTTGTGCTTGTTTCTTCGTACCAACGAAGAGCACTTTTCCGCCGTTTTGGGAGAGTTCACGCACGAAGTTGTACGCTTCCTCTACTTTTTTCACGGTTTTTTGTAGGTCGATAATGTAGATACCGTTACGTTCGGTGAAGATATAGCGAGCCATTTTCGGATTCCAGCGACGAGTTTGGTGACCGAAGTGAACACCAGCCTCGAGCAACTGTTTCATCGAAATTACTGCCATATTTCACACCTCCTTAAAGAATGGTTTTTGTGATGCTTACCTCCGCCTCACCGCATTTCCCAGACAAAACTACCATTCAGGCAGCACCATCGCTGGAATTGGTGGACGTGCGAATTCAACACCGTTAATGAATATATCATATGGGTCTTTCATTTGCAACAAAGGGATTCCTTTTTTCACAAAATGAACGCCGCCTATTTTTTCGGCGGCGTCGTGATCAACTTGACAACGTCTTCTTCAGTAGCGGGAACGGCGATTTCATACGTCCCGACACGGATCCGGTTCAGCTTGTTTTGTGAGCGAAGCTCTTCTACAAAATGGTTATCTTCCGGCAGGACTTTTTCCTGCACCAGGATCTTCGCCACTCCCTCTGCTGTTGCCTTGTATGGAACCGTAAAAGAAGCCTTTACTTCCACGGTTGGCGTGTCAGCAGGTTTCGGCTCGGCTGCCTGTTCTGCGGCAACCACAACCGGTGCCTGTGCGGAGGAAGACTCATTCGGCTGTGATACAGTCGGCGTCGACACCGCGTCTACGACCGGCTCGGTGACGACGGCCGACTCGGGCTTCTCGGGTGCTGTAGGAGGGGTTGCAGCAGGTTTTACACTTACCTTTTTCTCATCCTGCAGCTGCTCGAACTCCTCCTTTGTCAGCACAACCATGTCCAAGCCTGCTGCAGCTGCTTTCAGCTGCTCCGCCGTGATCGGTGTGGAAACGGAAGCTGGCTTGGGTACGCAAAGACCAATGACCGCTGTAGCGACCAGGACTCCCGCACCAAAGCCGAGCAAAAGTTCTCGTTTATGCATGATTCTGCCCCCCCTCATGCTTGGCAGCAAGCATGAAGATCAAGTCAATCTCACCACGCCCGACACCCAAGCGTTTGGCGATTTCATCGGGAGACAGCCCTTCTTTTTGAAATTCAAATACTCTGCGGTAACGTTCCCGCAAAGCGAGCATATCGATTTCTGCAGGCTCTTTTGCCACGTCCCCATTATCAGGTACGGAAACGCGCATGTCTTGTGGGTGCGCTTGCGCTGCCAGATCTCGCTGATTCTCCAGCTCATCGACACGTTTGCGAAGCAATGATAATTCCTGCAATAGTTCATGATTTGTCTGCTGGATCTTTGCTGAGGTTACTGCCTGCTCCTGCTTAAGCTGCTTGGCAAACCGCTGTATTCCCTGCTCCAGCTCAGCCTTGTCCGCAGATCGCTGCACCAGGTTCTCAGGCTGGTACTTACCCGTCCCTTTTTGCCTGATGAACAAAGATAGCAGCATGATCGCGATTCCTGCTCCAATCAAGATGATATACACATCTTCCATGTTAGCCACCCTTGCTTTGGCGTATCTATAATGAAATATCGATAAAACGTCCGCGCATTGGATCTCGCATATCGACGGCATCTCTCGCCGTTTCTACAGGCGTCTCATCTGAGGCTTCCGTCGAGACGACAATGACTGCAGGCTCGTCCTTTTTCTTTTGCTCCCGTTCGCGAATCTGATTTTTCTCGGTCTGATCGACCACATGCGGCCTTTGCCGATTCTGCTCATCCAAATGCTTTCGCTCTTCATGCAGCAAAAGCTGTTCTGTGGTGGGCCGCTGTTGCTGGTTTTCCTGAATTCGGCCTACTTCCGTCATGCGGGGTATCGCCACCTGCAACTCAACCGCCTTCAGACTCATTTGGCTACAGTCCCTTCTCTAGGCTACATCAGAGTCGCGCCCGTAATTTCTCCCTCCAAGACGATAAAACGCGTGCGGCCATATTCATGCTTGATAAAATGAACCAGCTTCCCAAATGTCATTTTAATGCCCGGGTACATGGTTGTATAGGCCTCGATCGCAGCCGGTGTTTCACCGACAAGTTCCGCCTCTACTTCTTTGCGGCGCGCTTCCAAGCTTTTCACTTCTTTTTCCATTACGAGTCGTGTATTCGTCAGCTTGACCTGCATCATGCGCTTATCTGCCGGCAAATCGCCAGTCACCTGCAAAATCTGATTGAGAACGGATAGACCCTGGTCTGTTTTGCGCAAATTTTCGTACACGTTCTGCAGTTCTTTTTGGATCGAGGACAGTTCTTGCCGAAGCTCTGGCTTTACCCCTACCTCCAGAACAGTTGGCGTAGCATTTGTATTCCCATAAACCCGAGCGACGATTTTCTCGCCTGCTTGGAGTAATCCTCCGATTATAATACCCTTTGGTCCATTGCAGAGAATTTGTTTGCCAGCACGAACAGTGGAAAACATGATGCTCTGGGAGACAATCACCTGGTTGCCAGCGGTGACATTGGCGTTTTGGATAAAAGAGGTTTGCACATTATGCCCAGCTTTGATCGTGCCTTTATCTTGTGCAACGATTCCACTCTTAATCTCGATAGAGCCCTGAGCCTCCAGCTCAGCTCCCTCTACACTCCCGAGTACACGGATGTCTCCAGATGCTTTTACTCGAAAGCCATTAAGGACGTTCCCGCGAATGACCACCGTTCCCACGAAGTCAATATTTCCGACTCCGAAATCAACATCCCCGTTCACTTCAAAAATAGGGAACACGTTCAGCTTGTCCTTATCCGTGAAAGAAACCTGGCCGTCAATTGCCGCATAAATCATCGTTCGCTCCGGATTTTGCACGACGTTTTTTCCAGGTTTTAATGCTGGTTCCTTTCCGGCTTTGGGCGCGATGGGCTCTCCGGTAACAGCGGTACCCGGTTTGCCAGCTGTAGCCGGTTTTTTACGTGCCAATAGCTGACCTTTGGCAACATTCGGAATGCTCGTTAAGTTGTAATAATCGACGCGCCCGTCTTCCATCTCCTTGGGCCCATCCTCTTCTTCCACGGTTGCCAGGTATGGATATTCAATCACGCCATCCTGTCCGTCAACGGGCGGTTCCCCAACCGCTACTGTCAGCATGACATTTACGAACTTCGCAGGCGTCAAACAGAAATCACGCACTGCGTCTTTCCGAATACCGAATGATACATGATGTTTTTCAAGTGCCTGATAGACGTCCTTTTCCGTAATCAGGAGATGTTCCAGATCTTTTTCGTCCGCTCTTAGAATGACTCCGGCTTCCAATTTGTCGGGTGAACATTTAACTTCGATTTGAAATTGCCTTGTCGCTTCCATCATTCTACCCCCTCTTAGCCTGTGGGAGGAATCCATCATTCTTTCCCAGTGGCGTTAGATTAGCTGTGACTTCCACCTGGATAATGTAGAGCGCAATCGGAATAAAGCCTTGGAGTGAAGTTGAGAAATGCGAGACGGAGACAAGCACATGATCTCAGCGATTTCTGATAGGGTCATCTCTTCGAAGTAAAATAACGAAACCACCGTTCTCTCTTTTTCAGGCAGCTTGTCAATCACATTTACCAGTACTTCTTTTAAACTGGATACCTCAGCTACACTCTCGGGTCTAGGAGTACATTCATCTACGATATAGGAATGCCTTGCTGTTTTTTGTTCCTCTTCATCCCCCACCGTCTCATCGATCGAGACCATTGTGGCGAGGGAGGTTTCATAAAATACCTGCTGCAATTCTTTTTCACTTATCCCCAAAAACGTGGATACTTCTTCATCGGTCGGCATACGCAGTGACTGTTGTTCCAAATAGGTATATGCTTCTTCGATTTTCTTGGCTTTGTCCCGAACGGTACGCGGAATCCAGTCATTCTCACGCAATCCATCAATCATGGCACCGCGAATCCGCCACATCGCATACGTCTCGAACTGGAGGCCGCGCGTATGATCAAACTTGGCCAATGCGTCCAGAAGACCAAATCGTCCGTAGCTAATCAAATCGTCCTTGTCCACATTGGAAGGCAAGTTGATCGCCAGCCGATTCGCCACTTTGTCGACCAAAGGCAAGAACTTCGTAATCAGATCGACTTCCGCCTCGCGACTGCCTTCTTCTTTCCACATAACCCATTTATCAAATTCTTTTGCTTTTTCCTGACTGGTTAGCCGTGCCACGATTTAGTCACCAACCTTTACTCATCTGATAAGCGCCGAATAACCTCTGCGACGGTGGTGGGATCCTCAGCTAAGTGAGTGTGATCCTCAGCTAAGTGAGTGTGATCCTGGCGGGAAAATGTAAGCGGAGTAAAGGATTCCTCCTCTTCCGCATCCGAATCCGAAGCCTCTGTACCTTCTATGCCTTGTTCCTCAGTCGCCGCAGTCATGGGAGAGGCAGTCGCCACCCCATCTTTGCCTTCTTCCTCCGATGAAGGAGCCGATGTCCGCGTAATGGCGCCAATCAGCCAACGGATCGGGAAAGCAGCCAGGAAAAACAGCAGAAAGGCGAAGCCGGCACGCTCCAAGGAAACCAGCCAGACGTTGCTCACCATAGCGACGATGAAGGTAACAACACATGCAAGAAGGGCTAATCCTGTATTAATCCACATGGTTCCCAGCATACCTATACTTCCTTCACACCTTGATTTACGGTCCGGATCTGCAACATGCCTGTCGTGGAATCAAACTCGATGGTTCGTCCGCAGTTTCCTCCCGTATCTTCCGCTATTACCTTGATCTGTGCAGCCTGTAAAGCCATTTTGCAGGCTTCCACGTTTCGGGGACCGATTCGCATCATATCATTCGTCCCAAGAAAAGCGAACATTTGCGCTCCTCCTGCTAATTTGGCAATCATATTCCGAGAGGCTGCTCCTTCATTTTGCATTTGTTGAATCAGGGTAGGAATTGCCGTATCCGCGTATTTCCCCACTGACAACTCCCCGCCTTTTGCTAACGACGATTCAGGGAGCATCACATGAGCCATACCCGCGACCTTATGGATATGATCGTACAGGACGACACCTACACACGAGCCCAAGCCCGTGGTACGCAATCGGCTCGGTGGTTTTGCCACACCGAGATCGGCCATTCCAATCTTAATAATCTCCATCGAACGGAACTCCTAAAGAACGAAATAGTATCGGTAATGATTCCGGATCTGGTATCAGAAAGAAGTTTCCTTTGACCTGCTCGTTTCCTTCGAAAAAAGCGGTATCAATGGTAAGGGCAAAATCCCCAGACTGTCCTAACGCGTATAGGCCGTAGCTGAGAATCGCTCCCGCCATATCGACGGCAAGTCCGGGAACAGAGGGCTGAAGATTCAATTTCGTCAGATCAGCCAGTGAAGAGAGATACGAACCAGTGAGAATATTCCCGACCTCATGAAGCGCAGAGATCTGCAATTCCTCCCATTCTCCCACCTCTTTATCGATGCCTGTGATTTGCGTGAGGAGGTGTCTAGCTGAATCCATGTCCAGGATGAAAAACATATTGCCGGGACTGTCTCCCTCCACACGAAGAAAGACAGTCACGACTACGTTTTCTGCTCCACCCACACAATCAGCTACTTCATCGAAAGGAATAATCCGTACTTGCGGTACCTTCATATCAATCGCTTTTTGCATGAGCTGTGAAAGAGCCGTCGCTGCATGCCCGGCACCGATATTCCCGATTTCACGCAAAACGTCGAACTGGAAGTCCCCGAAATTTGTAAAATAGGCCATGTTGCTTATCCCTCAAATGCGTCCAACTGATTGATTTCCTCTGTACTCAACACTTTGTCGAGGTTCAACAGGATCAGCAGACGTTTGTCCAGTTTGGCAACGCCGCGCAGATAGGCCGCCTCTACTCCACCTACGACCTCCGGTGGCGGTTCGATCGCATCCACTGGGATATCGATGACATCATTGGCAGCGTCTACGATCAAACCTACTTCCAGGTCTCCTACTGCAACGATAATCGTTCGCGTGGAGTCGGAATACTCGCTCTCCTCCAGATCAAATCGCTTTCTCAAGTCGATAATCGGCGTGACGACTCCGCGAAGGTTGATCACGCCTTTGACAAACTTGGGAGTGCGAGGGACCCGTGTGATGTGTTCCAGTTTTTCGATTGCCTTTACTTGTTGCACTTCGACGCCGTATTCTTCATCTTTTAAACGAAAGACAATCACTTTTACTTCGCCTACGATCGCTTTTTGCTCGAGCATGTGGCTGCCCCTCCTTCTATTTGATCAATGCGTTGCAATCGATAATCAGAGCTACTTGTCCATCTCCCAGAATGGTTGCGCCGGAAATCGCGAATACGTTTACCAAATACTTGCCGAGGGATTTCAGGACAATTTCTTGTTGGCCGATAAAGGAGTCGACGACGAGACCCGCCATTTTCTCCCCTTTTCGTACGATGACCACTGCTACTTCGTCATCTGTCTCTTCACGGTTACTCGGTACTTGGAAGATTTCCTCCAAGGAGACGAGTGGAACCACACGACCGCGGAAGTCGATCACTTTTTGACGATGCGCCATCATGATCTGATCTTTTTTGAATACAGCCGTTTCGATGATCGAACTGAGCGGTACCGCATACTTCTCGTTTTTTACCTGTACCAGCATCGCAGAGATGATCGACAGAGTGAGCGGCAATTGCACGAGGAACGTGGTCCCTTTTCCGCGAACAGAGTCTACACTGACACTTCCGCCCAGGGAAACGATTTTGGATTTAACGACATCCAGTCCTACGCCGCGGCCGGAAATGTCCGAAATTATATCTGCCGTACTGAAACCAGAAGCGAACAATAGCTCGTGGATCTGTTTGTCGGTCATCGTCTCTGCTGCTGCTTGGTTGACGATGCCGCGCTCGATTGCCTTTTTCAAGACTTTTTCCTTGTTGATTCCGGCACCGTCGTCCTTCACTTCGATGAAGACATGGTTGCCGCTATGGAACGCTCGCAGTTCAATCGTACCTTCTTCAGGCTTGCCTGCGATTCTGCGATCCGTGATAGATTCAATTCCATGGTCAAGAGAATTTCGCAGCAGGTGAACAAGCGGGTCGCCAATCTCGTCGATTACCGTGCGGTCCAACTCGGTTTCTGCCCCAAAAATTTCCAAATTGACTTTTTTATTCAGATCTTTCGCCAGGTCCCGAATCATCCGTGGGAAGCGATTGAAGACTTGCTCGACTGGCACCATGCGCATGGTCAAGATGATATTTTGCAAGTCTCCGCTAATGCGGCTCATGTGTTCAACCGTTTCTTGCAGTTCGCTCTTTCCGATCTCGCGTGCCAACTGCTCCAGGCGGCCGCGATCGATAACCAGCTCGCTGAAGAGATTCATCAAAATGTCGAGACGCTCGATGTCGACACGGATGGTCTTTCCTCCAGCAGCGGCTTTGCGAGCGGCTGCTGGCTGCGCTGCGTCTGCCTTTTTGGGTGCCGCTGCGTTCGCGGCAGCAGGTGCTGCTGGCTGTACTGCAGGTGGTTCTGCCGGTGGTGCCTTCAGATCAATCGTCTCGATCTGAACCTCTTGAATCTCCGAGATATTCTGAATCGCTGTTCGTACTTTATCCACAGGATTCATGGTAACGAACACGACATCAAAGGAGAGATCAAAGCGCTCATTTTCAATGTCTTGCACTGAAGGAGTGGTTTTGATGACTTCGCCCAACGATTCCAGTTGATCAAAGATCATGTAAGCACGGGCAGCCTTTAGCAGACAGTTCTCATTCAAGATCACTTTGATCCAGAAGAGGTTGTTCCCTGCATCTTTTGATTGTTTCAGAACCGTCTGGGCATAATCATCCAGGTCGAGCTCAGGCTTGTCGGCATCATGGCCAGCCGTGGCTGCCTGGACTTCTGGTTCTGCTACGGAAGCAGCGACAGCTACCTCCTGCTGCACCGTAAAATCTCCTGCCACGATGGCGCGAAGCTTACGTACTGGATCGGATACATCTGCCGATCCGTCTCCGCCTTCCGTGATATGTATGACCATGCCTTCTATCAAATCCACGCTTTGAAAAATGACGTCCATTATATCGCTATTGATCGTCAGCTTGTTATTGCGGATCAGATCCAACACATTTTCCGCTTCGTGGGTCAAGCTCGCCATGTCTTCGAAGCCCATGGTCGCTGACATTCCCTTCAACGTATGGGCAGAACGGAAAATTTCGTTGACAATCTGGATATTTGAAGGCTCACTTTCCAAAATCAGGAGATTTGCATTGATCGCTTGCAAGTGTTCTTTTGACTCTTCAATAAACATGTCCAAATACTGATTCATATCCATAGGTGGTCCACCTCCCAAAATCAGTGCAAGAGCTTGCACAACAGCTCTGGTATCTTGTCCAAAGGCGCAACATGATCTGCAAGACCCGCTTGAATCGCGGCTCGCGGCATACCGTAGACGATACAGGTAGATTCGTCTTCGATGATGCTCGTCGCGATCCCGTCCTGCTTCATCTGTTGTAGTCCTTTCGTACCATCATTTCCCATACCTGTCATGATAATTGCCCATTTGTCGACATTTGTCAATCTGCTGACAGATTCAAATAGAACGTCTACAGATGGACGATGGCCGGCACGCGGTTCCTGCTGGTGTAATTGTGCTTGCAATTGTCCATTGTTGTTTGCGTGCACTTCAAAATGGTAGCCTCCTGGCGCGATATACGCTGTCCCTGGTTCCAGGATTTCCCCATCCTTCACTTCCGTCACCTGAATCTGGGACAAAGAATTCAGTCGTTGCGCAAGCGATTTCGTAAATCCGGCAGGCATGTGCTGAACGATGGCGATCGGCGCCTGAAAGCTGCTAGGCAAGCCTGTCAACACTGTCTGCAAAGCTTTTGGTCCTCCTGTCGATGTCCCCAGAACCACCAGTTTCTGCTTTCCTCTTTGCAGTGGCGTTCTGGCTACTGCAGTCGGGAGTGGAGCAGGCGGAGAAGAAACGGGAGGCTTTGCGGCCCGTACTTCAGAGAAGACAGTTGGCGGTTTTTTCTCGCCTCCTTTATCCTCCATCTCCGGCTTTCGATTGCGTGGACGAGAAGCGGCTGCGGCTTTTACCCGCTCGACCAGCCTTTCTGCTACTTTGTGAATATCGAGCGAGATCGGACCGGAGGGTTTCGTCACAAAATCAAATGCACCCAGTTCTAATGCCCGGATCGTAGCATCTGCCCCTTCCCTTGTCAGACTGCTGATCATCACCGTGGGGATGGGATTGTCGCGCATCATCCGCTCCAATGCTTCCAATCCGTTCATTACCGGCATTTCGATGTCCAACGTTACTACATCCGGCTTAAGCTTGTTGCATTTTTCTATACATTCAAGGCCATTTCTCGCCCGATCGATGACCTCGATATCTGGATTTTCAGCGAGGATATCGGAAATCACTTTTCGCATGAACGCGGAATCATCTGTGACCAGAACCCGAATCTTGCTCATATCCTTTTCTCTCCTTCCTTGCTCCAGTTGCCTTATCGAATGAAGTGTTTCAATTTCGCAATGAATCCCTTGAGTCCACTCGTTTGCTCTGGCGTTGCCGTAGTTTGTTGCAGATAATGCCCCACCAGCTTACGAATGCTCTTGGAGGCTTGCGAGTCCGGATATGTAAGGAGAAATGGACGTTGCTGTTTCACTGCCTTCGACACATGTGCATCATCAGCGACGTATCCAAGTGATTGAATATTCATGTTTAAAAAGCGTTTTGCCACCATCGCCAGCTTGTCAGTGGTCTGTATTCCTTCGCGCTCCGAGATAACCCGGTTAATAACGAGGCGTATCGTGATATCTGGATTGCGGCTATGCAGCATTTTGATTACGGCGTAAGCATCCGTGATCGCAGGTGGTTCCGGCGTCGTCACCAGGATCACTTCGTCTGATGCGAGCATGAAACGGATCGATTCATTGGAAAGTCCTGCCCCCGTATCGAAAATGATCGTGTCCGCATACCCTTGCAAGGGATCTAGCTGAGAAAACAAGCGATCCAGCTTGTCATCCTCAAGCTGCATGATTTGGGTAAATCCGGAACCGCCTGCGATAAACTCCAGATTTCCCGGCCCCTTTTCCAAAATATCCCAAACTGTTGTGTCTGGCTCCAGCAGGTGAAAAAGATGTTTCTTTGGTGAGATTCCCATCAGGACATCCAGATTAGCCATCCCTAGGTCGACATCGAATAATACTGCCCGATTCCCTCTTTCTATTAACCCAAGACCGAAATTCAGGCTGAAGTTGGATTTGCCGACGCCACCTTTTCCGCTCGTAACTGTCACCAATTTGGTCGTTCGCGGCTGATTGGTCTGTTGCATCCGTTCACGAAGTTGTTCTGCTTGGTCGCGCATCCTAGTCAGTCTCCCATGATCATGGTAGCGATCATTTCAGGTGTGGCCACCATGATATCATCAGGCACGTTTTGTCCTGTCGTAATATAAGAGATGGCAAGTCCAGTCTCCTTGGCTACATTCAGCATGCTGCCATAGCTATGCGTTTCATCGGCCTTCGTACAGATGATCTGACTGACCTGTACTTCTGAAAAATTATGGATAATGGCTTTCATGTCACTGTATTTGGAGGTCAGGCTGAGCACCAGGTAATTCACACTGTTTTTTCCGTGAGCAATCAGCTCACGAATCCCTTCCACGTACTCATCGTTGCGAAAATTGCGCCCTGCCGTATCCACGAAGATCAGATCACAATCACTGAGGCGTTCCATTGCCTGTGCCATCTCCTTCGGTGAAAAGACTACTTCCAAAGGGACGTTCAGGATATTCGCATAGGTTTTCAATTGCTCGACTGCAGCCATCCGATAGGTATCAGCAGTGATGAAGCCGATTTTTCTTTTGTCCTTCAACATGCTGTTCGCGGCAAGCTTGGCGATCGTCGTCGTCTTCCCAACCCCTGTAGGTCCAAAGAAAAAGGCGTATTTGATCTGGTGGTCGAGTTTGATGCAAGGTTTCGAGCTGTCCTGCAAGATTTCTGCAATGATCGCTTTGCTCGCCCTGCATGCTTCCATCTCAGTCCACTCTTGGCCTGGCGGAGTCGATTCCATCGTGCGCTCGATGACCAAGGCAGTCAACTCCTCCATGACCTCTTGCTCCACCAGCCTTCCCCTCACAGCTTGAAACGCTTCGGGAAGTTGTTGGCTTAGATCATGAACCAGAAGCTTTTCGAACATCTTGCGCATATCGCGCACTTCAGTTGCCAATTGATCTGTCGTGCTCGCGGTATTTCCTTGACTTCCGTTCTGCCCGTTTGTGCCAATCACAGATATAGCCGTATCAGAAAACTGTTGGGCTCCTCCTCGTGTAGCTTCTACAGCCACATCAGGCAGGTCTTCTTTGAGAGATGTCGGAAGCGTAGCCGTCTGCGTATCCTGATGTACTGTCCTAGTTCCTGTGTTCACAGCGGCTGCTGATGATGCCGGTCTGCGGTACGCTTGCTTGGCGGTGTACGTGCCTGCGATGGCGTGAGACGGTACATCAACTGGCCGATTCGATGCAGAGGTCCTTGCCTCCTCTGCCGCCTTTTCGTCGACGGCAGCTATCACTTCGATTCGTTGTTTGCCGAACATCCCAAATACTCCGCCTATCTTGATTGGCTTGGAGTTCAAGATGACGGCATCGCTCCCCAGATCCATTCTGATTTTTTCCATCGCTTGCGGCATGGAATCGACTATGTACCGTTTGACTCTCACGAAATGTTCACCATCCCTACACTTTGCACTTCAACATGAGGTTCCAGTTCGCTGTACGACAACACCGGGATGTCGGGCATCATCCGATCCAACAATTGGCGCATATACATGCGAATCGCCGGTGAAGAGAGAAGAATCGGCTGCTGTCCGGAGTTCACCATCTTGCTTACCTCTGAAGACATCACCTGGTAGATCCGTTGGGATGTTTCGGGATCAATCGCGAGATAGCTTCCCTGCTCGGATTGCTCGATACGCTCAGAAATAGCTTTCTCCAGCCCCGCTCCTGCGGTCAGTACACGTAACGGTTGCCCCGGCTCCGTATACTGCAGTGTGATTTGACGGGACATGGCTTGTCTGACATATTCCGTCAAAACCTCAGGGTCTTTCGTGTAGATCGCGTGATCCGCCAACGCTTCAAGGATGACAGGCAGATTACGGATCGACACTTTTTCCCGCAATAATTTTTGCAGAACCTTTTGGACATCGCCGATCGAAAGCGAGCTTGGGATCAGCTCATCCACCAGGACGGGTGCCGTTTCTCGCACATTGTCGACCAACGCGCGTGTTTCCTGTCTGCCCAGCAGTTCATGAGCGTGGCGTTTTACCACTTCTGTCAAATGGGTCGCAACCACAGAAGGAGGATCGACTACCGTGTAGCCAGACATCTCAGCTATTTCCTTATTCTCTTCTGTTACCCATAAAGCGGGCAATCCAAACGCAGGTTCCACGGTTTCTATGCCAATTATGGAATCATCCTCGATTCCTGGGCTCATGGCCAGGTAGTGATCCAGCATGATCTCCCCTTTTGCCACCTGGTTGCCCTTGACTTTAATCATGTATTCATTCGGACGAAGCTGGATGTTGTCACGAATCCGAATGACCGGTACGACGATCCCCATCTCCAAGGCGATCTGGCGTCGAATCATAATGACGCGATCCAGCAAGTCTCCCCCCTGCTTCACGTCAGCCAAAGGAATGAGACCGTACCCGAATTCGAACTCGATCGGATCGACCTGTAGGAGATTGACCACACTCTCCGGACTGCGCACCTCTTCGATTTGTTGTTCCTCTACCATATCTGCTGATTCCTGCAACTCGACTCTCTGTTTGCTGGCAAGCTTCCATCCCATGAAGGATAAAATACCTGCTACAGGCAGGACCGGTAAAAGTCCAATAGGAGTAAACAAGCCGAGCAGAAGGATGCATCCAGTCACGATATACAAGAGGCGTGGGAATCCGAACATCTGCTTGGCAATATCCTCACCCAAGCCTTCACCGGACGTGGAACGAGTCACGATAATACCGGCCGCTGTAGAGATCAGCAAAGCTGGGATCTGGCTGACAAGAGCATCCCCGACAGACATGGTCGTGAAGCGGGAAGCCGACTCCGCAAAACCCATCCCATGAATCAGCATCCCGATGATAAATCCACCGATGATGTTGACGATGAAGATGACAATCCCTGCGATGGCATCCCCTTTTACGAATTTACTCGCACCATCCATGGAGCCGTAAAAGTCTGCTTCATTTTCAATTTTCTTGCGTCGTGCCCGGGCATCAGCTTCCGTGATCATGCCGGCATTCAAGTCCGCATCGATACTCATCTGCTTACCAGGCATGGCGTCGAGAGTAAAGCGAGCGGCTACCTCTGCGACGCGCTCGGAACCTTTTGTGATGACGATAAATTGAATAATAATGAGGATCAAGAAGACAACGAAGCCTACCACCTGGTTACCGCCGACGACGAAACTTCCGAAGGTCTCGATTACCTTGCCACCCTCTCCGTGTGAGAGAATGTTGCGCGTCGTCGATACGTTCAGTGCTAGGCGAAAGAGTGTAGTAATGAGCAACACGGTAGGAAAAATAGAAAATTCCAGAACTTCCTTTGTATACATCGACACAAGCAATATGGTTAATGCAAGGGAGATGTTGAGAATCAGCAGCAAGTCAAGCAGCTCTGAAGGGAGTGGGATCACCATCATGACCACAATGCTAATCACAAATAGAACGGTTCCTAGCTCTTTATATCGAAATCCCACTGTCGATCCTCCTTCCTCTTATTTCACTTTCCCCTGCAGCTTGTAGACGTACGCGAGAACTTCCGCGACCGCTTTAAACAAATCCTCGGGAATTTGTTGACCAATCTCAACCTGGCTATAGAGAGCCCTGGCCAAGGGCTTGTTTTCCATCGTAATGATACGGTGCTTTTTGGCGACTTCCCTGATCTTTAGAGCAAGGTAATCCTGTCCTTTGGCGACCACAGTCGGAGCACTCATATCACTCGCATCGTAGCGGATCGCTACGGCGAAGTGGGTAGGGTTGGTAATGATGACGTCCGCTTTTGGCAAATCCTGCATCATCCGTCTTACGGCCATGCTTCTTTGCCTCTCGCGAATTTTCCCTTTGATCAAGGGGTCACCTTCTGCCTGTTTGTGTTCGTCTTTGATGTCTTGCTTAGACATGCGCAGATTTTTTTCATGTTCATAGCGCTGGTACATGTAATCCAAGATGGCAAAGATGAAAAGCAGCAAGCTGATGTAGATTCCCAGCTTGACCACTTTCCCGGCAGCGAAGGTTAAAACAGCACCCAGGGAGAGCATCGATAGCTGAACCAATTCTTCCTTCGCGTCCCAAAGAATAAGATAAGCGACAAAAATTCCGGCACTGATTTTCAAAAGAGATTTAAAAAGATCAACGATCGATCGAAGGGAGAAGAATTTTTTTGCTCCTTTAATCGGATTGAGCTTCTCCAGCTTTAATTCCAGGGGTTTCGTTGTAAACAGCCACCCCACTTGCATATAGTTGACCACCAATGCGACGAGAAAAGAAACAGCCATCACAGGTGCCACGATCTTGACAGCCTCGTAAATCAAGTGCATAACAATGACTTTTAAATTATCGGGAGTGAGCGACAAACCACTATATGTGACCAACGATTCCCGCATAATGCCTTGAAATGTTTGCAGCATGGAGGAGCCCAGCATGAGCAGGAGGACAAAAAAGGCAGTCAGAGCAATCGCGGGCGAAAGATCCGAGCTTTTGGCGATCTGTCCCTTTTTTCGGGCATCATCCCTTTTCTTGGGGGTCGCTTTTTCTGTCTTCTCTCCATTGAAATACTGCAAGTCCACAGGATAGGCAAACTGTATACGTTTCATGCTTATCCTCCGAGCCATTTCATCATCTCCGCAAGTCCACGGAACATTTTTTCAAACAAGGCATTCAACGTTAGAAGAAATGCCGGCATCAGCACAACTAAAAGCGAAAAACCCGCCAAAAGCTTAATCGGCAAACCAACCACAAAAATATTGAATTGCGGTACGGATTTCGCCACGATTCCAAGCGACACATCGACCAGGAATAACGCGACGACCAGAGGAGCTGCGATCATAAAGGCGCTCAAAAACATCTGTAAAAAGACCTTCATTGCCGTCATCATGACCTGCTCGCTGCCAAATGGAGCCCACATGCGATCCAATGGAATCACCTGATAGCTGCTGATGATACCGCGAATCAACATATGATGTCCGTCGATGCTAAAAAAGTAAAGTGTAGCCAACATATTTTTAAAATTACCTGTCACTGGAACATAGGCTCCTGTGTTTGGGTCAACCACGTTTGCCATGGCCAGGCCCATCTGCAGGTCCATCATTCCCCCTGCTACCCGAACCGCGGTGTACATCATCTCGCAGATCAGCCCAAGTAGGACACCCACTAGGACCTCTTTTAACACGTGGATCACAAATGTCAGATCCATTGGAATGGGGCTAATCGCGGGTACGTACTGGTAACTGATCAACGCCATCAGAAAACCCAAGGCAATTTTAAATTGGCCTGGCACATTGCGCAGGTTAAAAAATGGTGCAGAAACAAAAAATGTCGTCATGCGAACAAAAACGAGTAAAAAAGCGGGTAATTGCATGAGAATCAGATCCATACGCTACCCTACAAACCGATGAAGATTTCCGAGAATCCCCGTCGCAAAATCCAGCATCGTCTGCAGCATCCATGGTCCTACTGCAAGGATCATGAGAAAGACGCCCACAATTTTCGGAATAAATGCAAGGGTTTGCTCTTGAATTTGTGTCGTTGCTTGAAAAATACTTACACTCAAACCGATCAATAGGGCGATCCCGAGTGCAGGGGCAGCCACCAAAAGGATGGTGTAAACAGCATTTTGGGCAACTTGCATCAGCAGTTCTTGTGTCATCCCTCTACCTCCTCTTGCCCTTTACAAATTACCCAAAGCTCGTCAAAAGCGATTTCACAACCAGATACCAGCCGTCCACCATAATGAACAGAAGGATTTTAAACGGTAATGAAATCATGACGGGCGGCAGCATCATCATCCCCATCCCCATTAAGATGCTGGAGATGATCAAATCAATCATGAGAAACGGGATAAAAATCATAAAACCGATCTGGAACGCCGTTTTTAATTCGCTAATCGCATAAGCCGGTACGAGTGCACTAAGGGGAATGTCCTCGATCGTAGTAGGTTTTTCCGCCTTCGCATATTCCAGAAAAAGCTTCAAGTCTTTTTCCCGCGTCTGTTTTGCCATGAATTCCTTGAAAGGGATCACTGCTGCATCAAACGCCTGCTCCTGTGTAATCTGGCCTTGCATAAAGGGCTGCACAGCCACATCGTTTACTTTGGCAAAGGTAGGAGCCATGATAAAAAAAGTCATAAACATCGCAAGCGCAATCAGCACTTGGTTGGGAGGCATCTGTTGCGTCGCCAAGGCATTTCGAACGAATGACAGCACGATCACGATGCGCGTAAAGCTGGTCATCAAAAGCAGAATCGCAGGTGCGACAGACAATACCGTCAAAATCAGCAAAAGCTGAATGGCCGAGGATGTCTCCTGTGGCGTGCCGTTACCGCCGCCTATCTGCAAATCGATGGTTGGAACAAGCGGTGTCCCCACGGGAGCTGCCAAGACCATATCGGGGATTGCCAACAAGGTGATGGCAACCACCAGCAACTGCCAAAAAAGTTTCATCTCCGGTCCCCTCTGTCCTGTGGTTCCTCACTTCCCCAATCTTGTTTTTGAACGGGGCGCTTTTTCTGGTCATTCCACTGTGAATTCAGTAAATCCTGAAACGTCTTTCCATTCATATCGCCGGTATACAGCATTTCTTCCTCAACATCTTTCTTTTTGCCAAATGGCAGCCAAGAAAGTGTCTTTTTAAGTGGAGGGATTTCAGCATCAGCCAGGATGACATCTGCTTCCTCTCCAGGCTCGATCTCTTTGAGCAATTGCACGTTCTCCCCGACACCTACAATGTAGAGCCGGTCGCCAATCATGATGACCTGCAACGTCTTTCCGTTGCCGAGCGGTGCAGCACTGATGATTTTGATGGGACCCTGTGTCTGACCAAGTTGCTTTTTTCCCAAAAACCGCAGTACTCCATAGATCAAGACAATGATGAAACCGAGCGAAAAAATCACCTGAACGAGATAGCCAAGCATGCCTCCTGGCTCGCTACCGGGAATGGCCGCCGGCTGTTGATCTTCGCCGGCGGGCGCATTGCTCGATGTCTTTCCATTGTTGATTCCATCGAATACTGTTCCGCCTTCAGCCATGGCCAAAGTCGGGAGGGAAGCGACGAGCAGCATCATGAGACAGACAACCCCAATAAGCCGCGTCCCTGCAGTCCAGATTCGTTTCATCAGCTCAAGGTCTTTTTGATCGCTTCCAAGACGCGATCTGCCTGGAACGGCTTCACGATGAAATCTTTAGCGCCCGCCTGAATCGCATCAATGACCATCGCTTGTTGTCCCATCGCGGAACACATGATCACACGTGCATTTGGATCCATTTTTTTGATTTCTTTCAAAGCGGCAATTCCGTCCATCTCCGGCATGGTAATATCCATCGTTACGAGGTCAGGACCAAGTTCTTTGTATTTTTCTACAGCCTGTGCACCGTCGCTTGCTTCCCCGACTACGGTATAGCCGTTCTTCGACAGAATTTCTTTGATCATCATGCGCATGAATGCTGCGTCATCTACGATTAGTACCTTGTTTGACATGGATACTTTCCTCCCAAATCTCGACAATGAATTTTATTATTGTAACTTCTGAACTCGATCAATCGGGCTGATGATATCCGTCACACGGACACCGAAGTTCTCGTCAATGACAACAACTTCCCCTTTTGCGATCAGTTTGTTGTTCACCAGGATATCTACATGCTCTCCGGCCAGCTTGTCCAACTGAATGATGGAGCCTGCAGACAAGTCAAGAATTTCACGAATCAGCTTTTTGGTACGTCCCAGCTCAACGGTCACCTGCAAAGGAATATCCATCAACAGGTTCAAGTTCTGTTCCTCTGCATAACCCATGTGACCACCTCCAAGTGGTGCAAATTGCGCTGGTTGGACATTTGCCTGGTTCACCATCGGATTGCCATATTGTTGCGGAGCTTGCGGAACAGGAGGAGCTTGGTATGCCGGCGGATAAGGCACGTAGCCGGGAGGAACTGCATAAGCATCCGGATACATCGGTTGACCTGGATAACCCATTGGCGGGTGTGCATACCCTGTCGGCGGCTGCTGGTACATCTGTTCAGGCTGAGTTGGCACGCTAGGCGGTGCTGCAGGCGGCGCTTGAGTCGGTTCTGGCTGTACGTGAACCGATTGCGGCATGGAGCTTGGGATTGCAGGCATCTCCATTTCCATTACTGGAGCAGCCGCGGCGGTCTCTTCCTCAGATCCGCCAACTAACCTTTCGATCATGCTTTTTGCAAACTGAAGCGGCAAAAGCTGCATGATATTCGAATCGATCAATTCGCCCTGATCGCCTACTTTCAAACGAAACGAGACCTTAACCAGCGGACTGTCATCCTCTTTGAAGCTGTCTCCGCCCTTTCCTTGCGCCAGATCCATTACATCAATCCCTGGAGGAGTGATGTTGATAAACTGGTTGAAAATAGTCGACATGGATGTTGCCGAAGAGCCCATCATCTGATTCATGGCTTCCTGTACGGCACTGATGTGCAATTCCGTAAGCTCAGTGTTTTCTGGACGCCCATCGCCCCCCATCATCAGGTCGGCGATAACAGCTGCGTCTTCCATCCGTATGACCAGTACATTCTTTCCTGTAAATCCATCCGTATATTCAACATGTACGGCAACGTGGGGGACTGGAAATTCATTTTCCAATTCACTGACGTTTACGACCGATACCGTTGGTGTCGTGATGTCTACCTTTCTGCTCAGCAGGGTAGACAAGGCCGTAGCAGCACTTCCGAATGAGATGTTTCCGATCTCACCCAGAGCATCCTGTTCGAATGGGGACAGATAGTCGGTGACGTCCAGACTGCCTGCCGTGAGGGCTTCCTCTTCATCTTCAACCAGGTTGTTGGCGCGTAAAAGCGCGTCAATCTCGTCTTGAGAAAGCATGTCTCTACTCATTTTGTTCCTCCCCCTCCTCTATGACTTCATCGATCTGAACGGCGATCCGCCCTTTTTGCGTTCCCGGCTGTCCCAAGAACTTCAATTGGCTGCCTACCTTGATCTTCAACTTGTTGTCCATTGACTGATCAAGCTGAATCACATCGCCTTTTTGCAGTTGCATGAGGTCGCCAACCGTGATCGTTGCTGTTCCCATTTCTGCAATGATCGGCAGCTTGGCCGTCTTCACACGTTCTTCTACGCGAAGCCGTTCTTCTTCGTCGCGAGTCTTCTTCTGCTTGGAAAACCAGTACTGCCCCGACAGCTTTGACATTATCGGTTCGAGTACGACGTGAGGCAGACATAAATTGATCATGCCCGTCGTATCACCAATTTTCGTACTAAATGAGATAACCGCAACGATTTCGTTAGGAGAGACAATTTGCATGAACTGCGGGTTCATCTCCAGACCTTCTAGGTACGGATCCAATTCAATGATTTGTTTCCAAGCCTCGTGGAAAGAGTCCAACGCCTTGCCAAACACTCTCTCCATCACCGTTGTTTCTATCTCAGTGAGTGCCCCCAATTTATCCGGGATGGCGCCTTGCCCTCCCAAAAGCCGGTCCAGCATGGTATAGGCGATGTTCGGATTCACTTCCAAAACCATGCGACCCTCTAAAGGCGGTGCCTCAAAAATGTTAAGGATCGTCATTTTGGGAATGGAGCGAATAAACTCGTCATATGGCAATTGATCGACGGAGGCAACCGTAATTTGCACGAAGGTACGGAGCTGAGCAGAGAAATAGGTAGTCAACAGTCTCGCGTAGTTTTCGTGGATACGCGTCAGACCGCGGATCTGATCTTTGGAAAAACGCAGGGCTCGTTTGAAATCGTATACTTTTATCTTGCGCTCAGTCTCTTCTTTTTTCAGCTCATTGGCGTCCATTTCTCCTGAAGAAAGGGCGGCCAATAACGCGTCAATCTCACTTTGTGAGAGAACCTCGGCCATCTATCGTCACCTCCTTGCTATGTATACATACACGAAACTCTATGACAAGACACGTTTGGTAGTAATGACCTGAACGATCTTTCCTTCCTGCATCAAGGTGCTAATCTCGTTCATGATCTTGGCTTCCAGCTTGTTCACGCCTTCTGTACCCTTGATGTCTTCCGGCGTCAGGCCAGCCAACGTCTTAATGATTACCTGATTCACCTGCGGAAGACGCTGCTCCAGCTCTGCCTTGGCATTCTTGTCTTCAGCTGTAATGGTAAAGCGGATAATCATGTAGTTATTGGTGAGAAGATTGGTCGTAATTTCTCCCGTATCCACTGAGTATTCCTGCATTTCCTTCGCAGACAGCACCTTTACTTCCTTCACATCCTGGCTAGCTGTCTGTGAGGTAGGAGAAAGAAATGTTTGCCAAAGTACGAAAGAGATGACACCCAGAAGAGAAATCGCGATGATAATAATAAGTGCCATGTTAAACAACCGATTTTGAAACATCGCAATGCCCCCCGCTATTCATTTGAATCATCCGGGATTCTGGGGATTCCTGTCGCCGGATGAACATGTTGATAAAAGGCTTGGACACGGCTTGCAACAGACTCCGCAGAATCCTTGACGATGTATTTTCTGTCGTTGAAAAGAGTGATTACTGTATCAGGCGTCGCCTCGACAGTCTCGATATGCGTCGCATTCAAATAAAAGATAGCCCCGTTAAACCGTGTCAACTTGATCACATCGACAACTCCTTTTTTGCGGCTGTGGAGAAGGAGAGATCCTCTCCTTCCCCTATTCAGCCACTAGCCAATTAACGCTTCAGATTTACCAATTCTTCCAGTACGCTGTCAGACGTCGTAATGATGCGGGAATTCGCTTGGAATCCGCGTTGGGCTACGATCATCTCGGTGAATTCCTCAGACAGGTCGACGTTGGACATCTCCAGTTGGCCTGCGATTACTGCGACACGTGCATCTGCTGGCGTTGTCGGAGTCATCGGATCATCATCACGCGGACCAGCGTTCACGGTATTTTCGTACAGAGAATTCCCGATCTTTTTCAGACCACCCGGGTTATTGAAGGTCATTACCCCAATGGTATAAGGCGTGTCGAGCGCGCCTTGTTCGTCTACTGTGGTAATAGAACCATCCTTACCGATCGAGTAAGAGATGATGCCGTCCGCCTGGTTGATCTGAATCGTTCCCCCGCCGGAATCAAGAAGCTTGAGTCCTTGTGGGTTGACCAGGAAGCCTTGCGCATCGCGTGTAAAGTTACCGGCGCGAGTATAGTAGATCGTATCTCCATCATCCGGGCTCACCATGAAGAAAGCGTCTCCCTCAATGGACAAATCCGTTGGGAGGTTGGTGGTCATCGGGCTACCTGCGTTAAAAACTGTATCGATGGAAGCGATGGAAGCACCCAGACCGATCTGTGTCGGGTTGGTACCACCCTTGCCTCCGTCTTCAGAAGGACCGCTGGCGCCTTGGATGTTTTGGCTGAGGATGTCCTGAAACATGACGCGGCCTTTTTTATAGCCGACCGTATTGACGTTGGCGATGTTGTTGCCGATCACGTCCAATTTGGTTTGAAATCCGCGAAGTCCGGAGATGCCGGAATACATGGAACGCAACATGATTGTTTCCTCCTTTTATTCAACTGGATTGGCTGCCTCTGTCATTCAGCAGCCACAGGCCCCCATGATCTTGGTCCAGCCTGTTCTCTATTTGTCTTTGTCTTCCTTCAAACAAAGATGGCGCTGTCGATATTGGTAAACACATTGTCTCTCATGTTTCCTTCGTCCACAGCCGTAATGATCTTCCGATTTACGATGCTCACGACGTAAGCCACATTGTCCATCAAGATCAACGATTCCTTGGCTCCCTTGGAAGCCGCTTTTTGCACGGCTGATTCTAGTCGTTCGAGCTGCGGGTTCTCAAGAGAAATGCCCCGTTCGCGCAATCGATTCATGGCGTGTTGGCTAAAAGTTAGCGACTTTCCTCTTGCTGTCTGGCCAAGCGATTCCGTCAGATACTGCTGAAAGGATACGCCACTTCCTGTTGCAGCTTGTGGTGCAGCTTTCGGTACGTGATTCGTTTTCGGAGGAAAGTAGGTTTGCCCCACATGAAATTGGTTCATGGCGCTTCCTCCTTTTATCCATTCCTAGACGATATCATCGATTTCACGGGATGGAACGCCCTGACGACTCCACTGATTGGTTGCTTCACTTTCATCAACCAAGGCATCCAGAGAAAATTCAGCGTGTTCATCCTGTTGTTTCTCCTGGGATTGCTGTTCCTGTTGTTGCTTCGCCTGTTCGCGTTGTTGCTGGAAGCTGAAGCTCTCCGCCTGTTGATTCGTCGTAACTTCCAGGCGCTCTACCTGCAACCCCTGCTGGCTCAATGCCGCACGCAGCGATCCAAGCTGATTGTCTAGCATCTCTTTGCCTGCCAGCGTCTCAGCCGCGAATTGAGCTGTAATCACGCCGTTCTTGGAGGTAATCGTCACGTCTACCTTCCCGAGCGATTGTGGATTCAGAATCAGCTTTGCCTGATGTACGCCGTTTATCTGCGTCAGGTTCATCTGCTTGACGAAGATCTGCGTCACTTGTTCAGGCAATTGATTGGCTGCCACCTGATGAGTCGGCACATCCGCTCTTTGGAATGTTGGGCTCGTCTGTACAGGCGCTGGAGCTGCGAGTGGAGCTTGTGCTCCGAATTGAGGCAGATTGCCACCATCGCCACTATCCTGATTCAGCATGCCAGATGTTTGTCCATTCGCCTGAACGGTTTGCGACTGGATGCCTGCTTCCGCTTTGTAGGCGGACAAGCCCTGGCTGATACGAAGTTGTTGGATCTGTTTACCCGCATCCTCTTGCACCATCGCTTTTGCCGCAAATGCTTCGTTGCGCAACAACGGCTGATTTCGTTTGCTTCCGAAATCTGTCTGCTCATTTTTCCATTTGGCAAGCAAAGCAGCCAGTTGTTTCATTTCGTCGGAAGCAGGCTCCTTCTGATCAAGTTTGGCGAGAAGCTCTTTCACATTTGCTGTAACTTGTGGAAGCGGGACCTGCACCTTTTGGATCAACTGCTCGATTGTTTTTCCGTTGTTCCCGAGGAATGATTCCATCTCCTCGTTTCCTTGGTCTTGTACCGAGAGCATCTGCTGAATGAGCGCCAGCAATTCTTCCAGTGCTTTCATCTCTTCCTCGCTCATGCCTTGACCCAATGAGGCGTCCTTCTCATCCGTCAGCAAGCCTTGGAGTGCAGACCCCATCTGCAGGGAAAACAGTTCCCCCAAGCCTGTTGCAGCGGATGCATTACCTGTCGCTGTACCTACCTGCGCCGTCACAGTACCTGAGGCGCCGTTCGGCATGGAAAGATTGGCTACATTCATTTCATTCACCTCCCTGGTTTTGTCTTTGTTGCTTATAGAAACGACCCGAGTGTCCACCTAGACACTCTATTGTCGCAGCAACTCCTCCGAGATACGCGCCGCTAGATTGTCACTGCTTTTCTTGTCTTCCTTGGCAATCGCGGACAAGGTCTGGGCGCGCTTGTCTTCCGGCATCGCCGAAAGAAGCGATAACGCCTTATTCTTGTTCGTGGTCATCATGGAGCGAATGACAGCCGCGGAATCCTCTGCAGGCATCTGAGCAAACGTATTGGCGAATTCATTTTCTTGACTAGTTTTGGAGCCTGACCCATTTCGCGTTTCACTCAAGGCTTTTGTCAAAAGCTGTACGCGTTCTTGCAGGGCTGCGATGTCATCGTCCTTGTTCACGACAGAGTCTTTCAGCAAGATCGATATGTCTGCAGCCAGCTTCGGGTCCATCTTGGCAAGAATCTCTGCCCGTTGATTGGGTTTCATTTTCGTCATCACTGTGACGGATTCGTCCAAACTCAGGTTTTCAATGATGGCAGCCGCATTTTTTGCGGACATCGTCGTGTAAACCTTGGCTAGATCTTGATACTGCTTTTGCCGTTCAGCCTCTGTGGCTCGGTTGTCTTCTAAAAGTTTGTTTAAGTCCTGCACCTGTTTTTCAAGGGCTTGGATCGTAGCATCCTTTTGGGCGGACTCCCCTTGCAAGGTGGCAATTTCCTGGTGGCTATTTGCCTGTTCTGTCTGCATCGTAACCAGTTTTTCGCTCATCTCCTGCTTTTCATCAACCTTCTCGGGAGTCGCATACTCATCCGGCACAATTTTTTCGACATACGGGATCTTGTTTGCCCATTGGAGGACATTCCCCAGTACATTGACGCCTAGAAAGCTGAGGAGCACGCCACCAAGGAGGCTGGCAAACAACGCAGGGATGACGATCATGTAAAAGAACCATTCCCACCTGCTATATTCCCGTTCTTCTTGGATCTCTTCCATGTGGTACCTCCTCAGTTGCTTCTCCGCAGATAGAGCTGGGTGCCGATCTCGTCCATCTCTTTTTGTTCCTTCAGCTTTTGGTCGTCGAGGAATTGCGTAAGTGAACGTTCGCGCAGCCGCTGCCACAGCTCCGATTCTTTCATTCGTTCTCTCAGGCTGGACTGGCAGAGTTCCACTTCCTGCTCACAACCGCGCAGCGTATGTTTCTGATGGTTGATAGAGCGCTCCACGGACTGCCGGTACTGGCTAATCATGATCAGTTCAGCTGCGCTGCATGACTCGGCCTGAACCTCCTCGAGCTTTAGCGACATCGCATCGTGGTGCTCGTGCATCTGAACCAGCATCCATTCCGCTTCGTTTTTGCGCTGAATCGACTTCCCAAATGCCCACTCCGCTTGTTCTTTTTCTTTTTCTTTCAAGTCCAGAACTTTTTGGAGATGAAACTGGAACATTTTCAACTTAGTTCACTCCTCCAAAATGAGCTGTTAAAGCTTTGATCGTACTGGGCAGATCAGATGGTTCATGGGTGCCCTGGGCCGTGAACTCCCGAATGATGTCGCGATAACGAATCGCTGCATCGATCTCGCGGTTCGTTCCGGCTTTGTAGGCTCCGATGTTGATCAGATCTTCCGCTTCCCGGAAGGTCGCCATATGACGTTTCAACTGCCTTGCCGCTTCCTGATGCTCTTGGCTGGCAATCTCTGTCATGACGCGGCTCACACTTTGCAAGATATCAATGGCTGGAAAATGACCCTTTTGAGCGATTTTGCGGTCCAGCACGATGTGTCCGTCCAAAATCCCGCGCACAGCATCTGCGATCGGATCATTCATATCATCAGAATCGACTAGTACCGTGTAAAAGGCTGTGATGCTGCCTCGATCCGCCGTTCCCGCCCGTTCGAGAAGTTTGGGTAAAAGAGCAAACACAGACGGCGTATACCCACGTGTAGCAGGAGGCTCGCCGATGGCAAGTCCAATTTCCCGCTGCGCCATGGCAAAACGGGTGACGGAGTCCATCATCAGCATGACGTTCATCCCGCGGTCACGAAAATATTCGGCGATCGAGGTGGCAATCATGGCGCCTTTAATTCGGATCATTGCGGGTTGATCGGATGTAGCGACGATGACGACAGAGCGCTTTAAGCCCTCTTCCCCCAAATCGCGCTCGATAAACTCCATTACCTCGCGGCCGCGCTCCCCAATCAGCGCGATAACATTGATATCTGCTGTGGTATTGCGCGCAATCATTCCCATCAAGGTACTTTTCCCAACCCCTGATCCAGCAAAAATCCCGACGCGTTGTCCCTTCCCGATGGTCAGGGGTCCGTCAATCGCTCTGACACCTACGCTGAGCGCTTCCTTGATCCGCGGGCGAAGAATCGGATTGGGTGGCATGTTGTTCGTCGGATAGGAGGTCAGCCCAAATGGCAGTGTTCCTTGATAAGGTCGGCCCAGTCCATCCAAAATGCTTCCCAAAATTTCTGGCCCTACTTTGACATCTAGCGCACGTCCTGTCGCTACGACATCACAGCCTGGCCCGATTTCCATCAGTTCCCCTAGCGGCATCAACAACACCTTGTTCTCCCGAAAACCCACAACCTCAGCGATGATCGGTTCCTGACTTTGATGCGGAGTGATGTGGCAGATTTCCCCGAGCTTTACTTCAGGCCCCTCGGATTCAATCGTCAGGCCGACAACCTGGGTCACTTTTCCATTCACACGCATCGGGTCCAGCGCCTGCAATGCCTGCTTGTACCTGGACATATCGAGTATCGTCATCTATGTTCACTTCCTCTGGCAATCTCCAGAAGTACTTGTTTGATTTCATTGAGTTGTGTATCGATTCTTGCATCGACACTTCCGAGTGGTGTACGAATCACACAACCGCCGTCCTGTACGGTGTAGTCCGGGTAGATGGATAATTCAGCTTGTCCATCCAGCAAAGCAAGCAGCTGTGCACGGCTATCCTGGACAAGTTCAAAATAGTGATGGTTTACACAGATCGTCACGTTTCCATGGACCCGCGAGCGTCGCAGGACTTTTTTGGCCATCTCTACGACATGTTCGGGATTCTGTTCCACTTCTTCGCCAATGATCTTCTGTGCTACTTCCAAGCTCAGTTCGACCAGAAAGGGCTCAGCTTCTGCTATAACCCTGTCTTTTTCGGCAAAAGCAATTTCGAGGACTTCACGTGCATGGATGACGGCAGCAATTTCTTCCTCGTAAGCTTGGCGCCGTCCTTCGGTACGCCCTTCTTCATGCCCCTCGCGGGAAGCATTCGTGCGCACCTCTTGGAACAGGGCATCTGCCTCAGCTCGTTTTTGCTGCCACCATTCCTCGATCTCCTGCATCGCCTGCTGTTTCATCATCTCCGCCTCGTCAACAGCCTGGTGAAGGATATTTTGAGCGGATTCTTCCGCGTCTTGGATGATGGTTTTTGCTTCTTCTTCTGCTTGATTTAAAATTTGTTGATTTTTTTGCAACCTTTCCGGATCGGTCTCCGTCTGTAAAAGTACAGGCCTCACGGAGAGGAGAACAGAATCTTCTGAGGGCTGATATGTCGCGCTCTTAATGATCCTAGACAATGATATCATCTCCTCCACCGCGTGCGATGATGATTTCACCCGCCTCTTCTAGGCGACGGATAATCGCAACAATGCGGGATTGCGCTTCTTCGACATCACGCAGTCGGACAGGCCCCATGAATTCCATCTCTTCTTTGAACGTGTCAGCCATGCGTTTGGACATATTACGGAAAATAACTTCACGCACTTCTTCGCTCGACACCTTGAGGGAGAGCTGCAGATCCGCATTTTCCACATCGCGAATGACACGTTGGATAGAACGATTGTCCAAAGTAGCAATATCTTCGAAGACGAACATGCGCTTCTTGATTTCCTCAGCCAACTCTGGATCTTGAATTTCCAGGGAATCGAGAATCGTGCGTTCTGTCCCGCGGTCTACGCCATTGAGAACTGCAACGATTGCTTCGATACCACCAGCCTGCGTGTAATCATGCGTTACAGTAGCAGACAGCTTCTGTTCCAATACTTGCTCGACCTGAGCGATGACCTCAGGTGATGTGCTGTCCATCACAGCGATCCGTTTGGCAACTTCTGCCTGACGTTCTTGCGGCAATGCGGAGAGGATCATCGCAGCCTGCTGAGCTTCCAGGTAGGACAAGACCAGCGCAATGGTCTGCGGATGTTCATTCTGAATAAAGTTAAGAATTTGTCCTGGGTCCGCTTTTCTGGCAAAGTCAAATGGCCTTACCTGCAAGTTGGCTGTCAAACGGTTGATGATATCCATCGCTTTGGTTTCCCCAAGCGCTTTTTGGAGAATCTCCTTGGCGTACGTAATACCACCTTGAGAAATAACCTCTTTTGCGACAGCTATTTGATGAAACTCGGATAAGATCTTATCTTTTTCGTCGTTATCCACTTTACGGACATTGGCAATTTCCAATGTCAATTGCTCAATCTCATCTTCCCGCAAGTGTTTAAACACCTGTGCCGAGATTTCGGGCCCCAGCGAGATGAGCAGGATAGCCGCCTTCTGTCGTCCAGTCAACTCTTTAGCGCCGCGAGCCATACCTTTCACTCCTTAATCTTCTGCTAACCATGTACGAAGCAGTACTACGAATTCATCTGGCTTGCTTCGCGCCAACTTCTCAAGCTGTTTTCTGACGACAACCTGATCATTATCCTCTTGATACATCAAATCAGGAATTTCCAAAGGTTGCTGATCCATCAATTCAGAATCATCCGCTTCCTGAAGTTGATTCTGACGGCGTCTGCGAAGAAGCAAAAATGCTACTGCCGCAAGAGCCAAAGCCGCAATTCCTCCTACTGTCCAGAGGAGAGCAGGACTGAGAGATGTAGAATCCGCTACATTGACTTTACCCGAGAATTCACGTGGCAAAACAGAAATGTGCTGATCCAGTTCATCTTGAGTCAATTCCAATGCGCCATTGCTCAACGTCACGCGCACGACATTGCGGAGCACTTGCTTGATGCTTTCGATCGTCGCATCGTCCAGTTGGCCTCCAGCTGGTGGTTCGACACCGACGTTAATGGCCATGTCCTCGATCTTGTACGGGCTCATGACTACATTTCGGGTGATCCGGTTCACTTCCCGGTTGATGGTATCATTCAACTCTTCGTATTGACTGTTCGTACCTTGTGTATTGGCACCTGGATAACTTGGCACGGCATTATTTCCTGTACCGGCGATTCCACCCGGAGGCGCCCCTTGGCCTGCAAAAGTTTTGGATAAACGTTGAGAAGAAATGATAAGTCCTTCGTTATTTTCTTTATCAGGAGCCTCTACGATATTTTCTACGCGGTTCTCCTTGTCAAAGTTCATTTTAATAAACGTATGGACGATCACTTTGTCTCTGCCCATGATGGTGCCGAGCAAGTTGTACAGATTCTGCTGGATCTTCTTTTCAACCTCTGCCTTGATCTCTTCTTGCTGTTTGAAATTGCTAAAAGACGCTTCACTGTCATTCCCGTCTGTTCGCTCCAAAGGATTGGAGTATTGATCCATGATTGCAATTGCTTCCATTGGCAGCTTGGGAACACTTCGGGAGACGAGCAAATACAGCGAGTTGATCTGCTTTTGGTCCAACGTAGTTCCTGGTTCCACGTCTACGATGACGGAAGCCGTAGCAGTATCTGCGGTTTGGGTTACCCACAAGCTTTCTTGGGGCAATGTCACCATTACCTGCGCGCTTCTCACACCTTTGACGCGCTCCAATAATTTTCGTAATTCTTGCTGCAAAGCTTCTTTCTTCATGACATCAAATTGACGATCCGTCATGCCTAGCGTGCTTGAAAATAACTCTGTGTTAAATCCCGCTTCACTCGGAATTCCTTGAGCGGCCAGGTCAACGATCACGTCCTGTGCCATTTTTTCCGGCACCTCAATGCCCGTGCCATTACCAGTGATTTTGTATGGGATTTTCTTATTGTCCAGCTCTGCCTTGATTGTGCCGATTTCCTGTTCACTCAATCGTTGATTGTAGAGGGGCTTGTACACCGGTTGAGAAGCGACGAATATGTATAGACCGAGTGAAAGGAGCAAAAACAAGGAAATCCCTGCGATCATCCACTTTTGTTTTTTTGAAAACTGGTTCCACTTTGCCCCCAGCTTTTCTCTGTATAAAGCTATACGCTCGTTCATGATTCACCTCTCGAAGGATACCAACAGCTCTTAAATAGACATCCGCATGATCTCTTGATAGGACTCAATGACCTTGTTTCGTACTTGCAGGGTCAAATCTAGCATGACAGATGCCTTTTGACTTGCGATTGTAACCTGATGGATCTCTACATTACCTGCAGCAAAGCGGTCAGCCATATTGGCAGATTCCACTTGGGCCTGATTGACCTGATTCACAGCATCAGTAAGAAATGCCGAAAAACCTTTAGTTACTTCTGCCGGAGTTTGGAGATTCTGCATCGATTGTGTCCGGATCGGACTTATTTGTGAGAGAGCGTTGATGTCCATTCTACTTTTTCACCTGCCTTATCTAATTTCCAGTGCTTTCATCATCATGCTTTTCGTTGCATTGAGGACTGTTACATTGGCCTCGTAAGCGCGAGAAGCAGAAATCATGTCAACCATTTCCTTCATCAAGTCAACGTTTGGGCGTAAGACATACCCTTCCCCGTCTGCATCCGGATGTGTTGGATCATATACGCGCTTGAAAGGCGTATCATCCTCGCGAATTGCGGTCACGCGCACACCTTGCTCCGTTCCTTGTCCCGTAACCGTCCCAACAGCAGCTTGCAGAAAATTGTCGAAGCTTTGTTCGGATTTCGGGGACATCTCCACCATTTTCCGTTTGTAGGGCTGCCAGGCCCCATCCACAAAGGTCGCACGAGTCGAATCATAGTTGGCCACATTGGCGGCAATCGTGTCCAGGCGAAGTCGATTGGCCGTCAAAGCCGATGCACTCGTGTTAAGACCATGAAACAAGTTCATAACCTATTTCCCCCCACCTTGAATCACATTTTTCAGCTTTTGGAATGAGCCCGCTGTAATCTGGGTCAGACCGTTGTACCAAATCGTGTTACCTGCCAATTGATTCATTTCTGATTCCATGTCGACATCATTCCCATTATTCTGCACAATCTGATCGGGGTTAGATACGATTTGTGGCATCGCCCCTAGCCCGCCCTTCGTAAAGGGAATATGCCGCGCATCTGTTCGATACGCTTCTAACTTCGATGTCCCTTGAATCCCGGTAATTTCCTGTTGCAAGAATTCTTCAAACACGACTTGTTTACTTTTGTAGTGAGGGGTATCTATATTCGCAACGTTATTTGCGATGGTCCGGTGTCTCAGTGTTGCAGCATCCAGGGACCGTTCCAAGATCTGCAAGTGATTGCTTTCCAGCATGGTTTTCCCCCCATAAAGTGATCTTGTTTGTGCAAATTCCACAAATGCACCAATTATTCCTCTATTTTCGACATTATTACGTAATCATCATAGCAAAATCGCTAATTTTCAAAAAGACCCTATTTCCTGTTCTTATGTAAAATGATTCAATGGGACTAATCAACGTAAACACCTATCATAACAGCGGTTTACCTCATATCGAACATGCGATTGTCAGATTTTCACAGGATAATTCCTCCTGTAAAATCTTTGAATTCTCATATAATCCAGGTTGAGAAATTCGGAACTATAGGTCTAAATGCCCAGTAAAAAAGGCGGGGCAGCCGAAGCTGCCACGCCCTAATTTCGAGATCATTATCTCTTTTCGTTGCCTATTTTAGGAGCTTTTCAACTTTTCCAGTTCGGGCAACAGTTTTTCGTTCAACACTTTGATGAACGTACCTTTCATACCGAGTGAACGAGATTCAATCACACCTGCACTCTCCAGCTTGCGCAATGCATTGACGATTACGGAACGGGTAATTCCGACACGGTCCGCAATTTTGGAAGCTACCAGCAATCCTTCTTTGCCTTCCAGCTCCTCGAAAATATGTTCGACTGCTTCAAGCTCACTGTAGGAAAGAGATCCGATCGCCATTTGAACAACAGCTTTGCTGCGCGCTTCTTCCTCGATCGCTTCCGAACGCTCACGCAGGATCTCCATACCTACTACAGTCGCACCGACTTCTGCGAGAATCATATCATCGTCTACAAATTGATCATTGATTCGGCCCAGGATCAGGGTTCCCAAGCGATCTCCGCCGCCGATGATCGGCACGAGTGTCGTCCAACCTGTGCGGAATACTTCTTTCATTTCTTCCGGGAAAATCGTGTACGGGCTGTCAACGTCCAGGTTGGCTGAAGTCTCTTCTACTTTCAGCAGACCTTGGCTGTACGCTTCAGGGAAACGGCGCTCTTCCAGCATTTTACGCATACGCGCATTATTCATTTCCTGGTGGATGGCAAAACCAAGCAGTTTGCCTTTCCGGCTGACAACGAAAGTGTTGGCTTCAATGACATCGCTCAAAACTTGTGCCATCTCATTGAAATTCACGGCATGACCGGCAGATTTCTGCAGCATACGGTTAATTCTTCTTGTTTTCGATAAAAGATCCATTGGTATTTTTCCTCCCATGAGCAGATATTGCTGCCCAGCGTGCTATTACAAGATATATTGGCTTAAATCTTTATTTCCAGCAATCGTTCCCAATTTCTGTTGAACGTAATCTGGCGTGATTTGGACAACATCGAGATGGATGTCCGGTGCTTCAAAAGACAAGTCTTCCAGGAGCTTCTCCAAGATCGTATGCAATCGTCTTGCACCGATGTTGTCGGTCGATTGGTTGACCTCTGCTGCCAAACGTGCGATTTCCTGGATTGCTTCCGGAGTAAATTCGACACGCACGCCCTCCGTCTCCAAAAGAGCCGAATACTGTTTAAGCAAGGCGTTTTTTGGCTCTGTCAAAATTCTGACGAAATCTTCGACGAGCAAGCTGGTCAATTCTACCCGGATCGGGAAACGCCCTTGGAGCTCTGGAATCAAATCAGACGGCTTTGCAATATGAAAGGCTCCCGCTGCGATGAACAGCACGTAATCGGTTTTAACCGGACCATATTTGGTCATGATCGTCGAGCCTTCCACGATCGGCAAAATATCGCGTTGTACGCCTTCCCTGGAAACATCCGGACCGCGCCCGTCTTTTCCTGCGATTTTGTCGATCTCGTCTATGAAAATAATTCCATGGTGCTCGGCACGGCGAACGGATTCCTGCGTGACTTCATCCATATCCACCAGTTTTTGCGCTTCCTGCTGAATTAATACCTTTCGGGCATCTTTAATTCGCAATTTTCGTTTCTTCGTCCGCTTTGGCAATAGGTTTCCGAGCATATCCTGCATTTGCATGCCCATTTGCTCGCCGCCTGGCACCTGAAACATGTCGAACATCGTAGGGGACTGGTCTTCCACATCGATCTCGATGACCTGGTCCTCCAGTTGTCCGTTAGCCAGTTGCCATGCCACCTGTCTTCTTTGCTGCTGGATGGACGCCTCATCCGGATCAGGAGTTGTTTGTTGCTGCTGTTGTTGACCCCCGAAAAACATTTCAAGTGGGTTTTTAAAGGAATTTTGCTGCTTGCGAGATGGAACCAGTACATTCACGATGGCTTCGTCCGCGAGTTTTTCTGCTTTTTCCTTTACCTCTTCCATCTTTTCCTGCTTTACTGTGCGAATGGCGGCTTCAACAAGGTCACGCACCATGGATTCCACATCGCGGCCGACATAACCCACTTCGGTAAATTTGGTCGCTTCCACCTTGATAAAGGGAGCTCCCGTTAGCTTGGCAATCCTGCGAGCGATCTCTGTTTTCCCTACCCCTGTCGGTCCAATCATGAGAATGTTTTTGGGTATGACGTCGTCTTTCATCTGCTCCGGCAGCCGACTTCTTCGATAACGATTGCGAAGGGCCACAGCAATCGCCTTCTTGGCTTGCGCCTGTCCGACGATGTATTTGTCCAGATGTTCGACGATCTTTCGCGGGGTTAACTGCTCATCATTTCGCACGGATAAACCTCCCTTTTGATCAGTTCAACTCATCCACTACAAGATTATGGTTGGTGAAGACGCAAATATCGGCAGCCGTATGCAATGACGCTTCTGCAATTTCACGGGCACTCAGATGCGGGGCATATTTTTTCAATGCCCGACCGGCAGCCAGTGCATAGCTGCCCCCGGACCCAATCGCCAAAACGCCATCATCCGGTTCGATGATTTCTCCATTTCCAGACAACAAGAGGATATGCTCCTTGTTCACCACGATCATCATCGCTTCGAGCCGGCGAAGAACCTTATCCATTCGCCATTCTTTTGCCAGTTCTACCGCAGCTCGCTGCAGATTGCCATGGTACTCCTCTAGTTTTCCTTCAAACTTTTCGAAGAGCGTGATCGCATCTGCAACAGAACCGGCAAAACCGGCCAAAACCTCGCCTCTGTAGAGACGTCTTACTTTTTTTGCTCCGTGCTTCATCACAGTGCTTTGGCCAAAGGTGACTTGACCATCCCCGGCCATTGCGACTGCGCCATTATGTTGCACGGCAAAAATGGTTGTCGCATGAAACTGTTCCATATCGGCTTCCTCCCGACTACGTATTGGTGGAACCGGAATTGCGCATCGATGCGCGTGGATGAGCGGTGTCGTATACTTGGCGAAGCCGCTCCTTGGTCACATGTGTGTATACCTGTGTTGTCGAGATATTGACGTGTCCCAGCAATTCCTGAACGGTGCGAAGATCCGCTCCTCCATTCAGCATATGAGTCGCAAATGTGTGCCGAAATGTATGTGGCGACACGCGTAAATGAAGGGCATACGTCTCGACATATTTGTCCACGATTCGGCGAACGCTTCGATCCGATAACGGCTCTCCCCGGTAGTTTACGACCAGTCTGCCGTGGTCTTCCTTGCCCGCCATCAGCTTTTCTCTTCCATATTCTAGGTATTGCCGAAGAATGTCACAAGCATAACTTCCGATTGGAACATATCGTTCTTTTGCACCCTTACCAAACACCAGGGCGACTCCCATAGATGGATTTACATCCTTTATCGTTAGCATGACCAACTCGGACACGCGCATGCCGCTTGCATAAAGCATTTCGAAAATCAATCGATCACGAATTCCTAATGGAGTAGTCACGTCGGGAAGGTCAAAAAACGCCTGTACTTCTTGCGGATACAAAAAGGAAGGGAGTTTTTTCTCCATTTTTGGAGTTGAGACCAGTTGAAATGGATTCTGTTCCAACTGACCCTCACGCATTAAAAAGCGACAAAGGCTGCGCAAACTGGACAGTTTGCGGGCAATACTGCGACGGGAAAGCCCCTTTTTTGCCAAGTGCGCTAGGAAGGAGCGACTATCCAAATAAGAAACAGCAGCAAATTCAGTGATTTGGTGCTGTTCCATAAAGGCGACAAATTCTCGGATATCTGCCACGTATTGCTTCACCGTATGAGGAGAGGCGTTTTTTTCGATTCGCAAATAGCGCGTAAACATCAAAATCTCGGCTTGATGTCGCGGCGAAGTGTCCATACGGGATGCACCCTCCTCGAAGCACCTATATAGTAACACAGTGGAAAAACAGATTTCAATGCAAATTGTGTCGTTATTGTGTAAAATTCTGAATTGTATCTAGCGCCCGCTCAGCGAGTTTTTCGTTTTTCTCCCGTTTGTTGCGAATTCGCATTGGCAATTCAGGAACCAAGCCAAAATTGGCATTCATTGGTTGAAAATGTTTCGAGTCAGCGCTGGTGATATACCGCGCCATACTTCCCATAATCGTCTCCGGTGGGAGGACTAGAAGCTCCTCACCCTTAGCGTGCCTAGCTGCATTGATCCCAGCTAACAAACCGGACGCTGCCGACTCCACATATCCCTCTACTCCCGTCATTTGGCCTGCAAAGAACAGAGTATCGCGATCCTTGTACTGGTAGGTCGGTTTCAGCAGCTTCGGAGAGTTAATAAACGTATTGCGATGCATGACTCCGTAGCGGACGATCTCGCAGTTCTCTAGCCCAGGGATCAGAGAAAAGACTCGCTTTTGCTCCGGCCATTTCAGGTGGGTTTGAAAGCCGACGATATTGTAAAGAGTCGCTGCTCCATTATCCTGGCGAAGCTGTACAACCGCATACGGTTTCTTGCCAGTATGCGGATCAGTCAATCCGACTGGCTTCATAGGGCCAAACAGCATGGTTTGGCGTCCTCGTGTCGCCATGACTTCGATCGGCATACAGCCTTCAAAGAAGATCTCTTTTTCAAACTCCTTGAGCGGGACAGCCTCTGCCGCGATCAGCTCGTCGTAAAAGCGATTAAACTCTTCTTCGGTCATCGGGCAATTCAGGTAAGCCGCCTCTCCCTTGTCGTAACGGGATGCCATGAAAACCTTGTTCATATCAATTGATTCTTTTTCAATAATGGGGGCCGCTGCATCGTAGAAGTAGAGATATTCCTCACCAGTCAGACGCTTCAATTCCTCCGATAATCCAGGAGAAGTAAGCGGGCCAGTCGCAATGACGACAATGCCTTCTGGAATCTGGGTGATCTCCTCTGTCATGACTTCAATGAGCGGGTGATTGCGTACCGCATTAGTCACGTAATCTGCGAATTCATGCCGATCCACTGCCAGAGCTCCGCCAGCAGGGACTGCGCAGCGATCAGCTGCATCGATGATGACAGAGTTGAATCGACGCATCTCTTCCTTTAATACACCGACTGCGTTTGTCAGTGAATTGGCACGCAAGGAGTTGCTGCAGACCAATTCCGCAAACTTGTCTGTATGATGCGCAGGTGTCTGCGTCTTTGGTCTCATTTCATATAATCGAACCGGAATACCGGCCTGGGCGATCTGCCAAGCGGCTTCACTCCCAGCCAAGCCGGCCCCGACGACGGTTATAGCTGCTTGTGTCATGCTGTCCATCCTCCAAGCCTAGTGAAAATCACATCAGGAGTCTGCTTCCTCCTGGTAGTCACAATGGGTGCAAACGATGCTGACACCCTGTTTTTTGCGTTTCTTCTCAACAAGCATATGAGAGCATTTCGGGCAAGGACGGGCAATCGGTTTGTCCCAAGAAACGAAATCACATTCTGGATAACGATTGCAGCCGTAGAAAATTCTGCTCTTCTTAGACTTACGTTCGATAATAGATCCGGTTTCACATTGTGGGCATTTTACCCCAATTTCTTTGACAATTGCCTTTGTGTTCCGGCAATCCGGGAACCCAGAGCATGCCAGGAACTTGCCAAATCGGCCAAGCTTGTAGACCATTACACTGCCGCAAAGCTCACAAGTCTCATCCGACTCTTCATCTTTGAGCTCGACTTCCTTCATTTCTTCCTCTGCGTAAGCGACTCGCTTGGCAAAATCATCATAGAAGGCATCCAAAACCTTGACCCAGTCCGTGATCCCATCTTCCACGGCATCCAGACCTGATTCCATTTTTGCAGTGAATTCCACATCAAGGATCTCCGGGAAGAATTCCTCGATCAGTGTAATGATGATTTCGCCAAGTTCTGTGGGGACAAATCGCTTCTCTTCCAGAGCGACATAGCCGCGTTTCTGTACGGTTTCAAGCGTAGGCGCATACGTGGAAGGTCGGCCGATTCCCAATTCCTCCAGTGTCTTGACGAGTCGCGCCTCTGAATAACGCGGCGGAGGTTGCGTGAAGTGTTGATTCGGCTCCAGCGAAATGCTTTCTAGAACCTGGCCCTCCTCGATAGGCGGCAGGAAGCTTTCCTCTTCGGTACCATCATCATTTCCTTCTATGTATACCTTCATAAAACCCGGGAATTTCACCTTGGATCCTGTAGCCCGGAAGAGAACACCGCCCGCCTCAATATCGACGCTCATCGTATCCAATACCGCAGATGCCATTTGGCTGGCTAGGAAGCGTTCCCAGATCAGCCGGTACAAGCGGAGCTGATCGCGCGACAAGAATTGTTTGATCTCATCTGGCGTACGACTCACGGACGTCGGGCGAATAGCTTCATGAGCGTCCTGAGCATTCTCTTTCTTCGCTTGAACACGGGGTTCGGTCAAGATATACGCTTCCCCGTATTTTTCGAGTATGTAGTCTTTCGCTTCCCTTTGTGCAGTCTCCGAGATGCGTGTCGAGTCAGTACGCATATACGTAATCAAACCGACTGCGCCCTCTTTGTTGCCGACATCGATCCCCTCGTACAGTTCTTGCGCGATTCGCATCGTCTTAGCCGTACGGAAGTTCAATTTGCGAGCTGCTTCCTGCTGCAAAGAACTGGTGATGAAAGGTGCTGCCGGGTTGCGCTTGCGCTCCCGCTTGGTCACCTTTTGAACCTTGTAGGGTTGATCCTTGATTCGTTCGAAGACCTGCTTCACATCTGTCTCAGAGGAAAGCTCTACCTTTTCTTCCCCATATCCATAAAACTTGGCTTCAAATTCCTTTCCGTTGCTCAACAGTTTCGTGGAGATTGTCCAGTATTCCTCTGGAATGAACTTCTGAATCTCGCGTTCACGATCCATGACCAACTTTACAGTCACAGATTGGACGCGTCCTGCACTCAAGCCTTTTCGCACTTTTTTCCACAGGATCGGACTAATGTTGTACCCGACGAGCCGATCCAGGATGCGCCTAGCTTGCTGGGCATTAACCAAGTCCAAATTAATGTGGCGCGGATGCTTGAACGCTTCCTTGATCGCATCCTTGGTAATTTCGTTAAAGACGACGCGCAACGGCTGACTCATATCCAGCCCCAAATAATGTGCAAGATGCCAGGCGATTGCCTCCCCTTCGCGATCCGGGTCAGCCGCCAGATAGACTTTCTTTACTTTTTTCGCAGCATCTTTCAAGCTTTTTAATACGTCACCTTTACCGCGAATCGTTATGTATTTCGGTTCAAAAGCTCGTGTGACGTCCACTCCCATTTGGCTTTTGGGAAGATCGCGCACATGGCCCATGGATGCTTTTACGATATATTTACTGCCTAGGTATTTCCCGATGGTTTTCGCTTTCGCAGGGGATTCTACGATTACGAGCGTGTCAGCCATTTTTTTCCTCCCCTTTTAGTAAGGAATCTCCCCTATTATTAATGATGCCAATTAGATTTGTCAAACACTTGAATACGTAAATGCGCATCGGAATGATAAAGGGGAGCTACCTGCGGGCATAATACCCTCCTGGAAGACTGGTTATATGCCCTTTCGCCTCCAATATCAACAGGATCTGGTGCAGCATTCCTCTCTCGGATACAGGGATGGCCCGCAACAAATCATCGGTGTGAATGCCTTCTTCTGTAAGCTTTTGATATACAGATTTTTCTTTCTCGGACATCGACAAGTTTCGTGTTCTTTCTATATTATTATCTGCTCCGAATGGAGGAAAAATATGCTCCCACTCTTCCAGAATATCGCTGACTTTCGTCACAAGTTTGGCACCTTGCCTCAATAGATTGTGCGGGCCTGCACTTAATGCCGAAAATATCGGTCCTGGGACCGCAAATACGTCCTTTCCTTGCTCCAGGGCACAGTCTGCTGTAATTAGTGAACCACTTCGCTCCGCTGCTTCCACGATCAGCACCCCGGCACTCAATCCACTTATAATCCTGTTTCGCTCGGGAAAAAGTCCTGGAACCGCTCTCGTGCCAGGAGGATACTCCGAAATGAGCAGATCGGTAGCCTGCATTTTGTGATACAATTGCCGATGTCCTGCCGGGTAGATCTGATCGATGCCACAACCCATTACCCCAATCGTTCTTCCTCCGTTCTTTAACGCAGTCTCATGAGCTTCTCCATCAATTCCGTATGCAAGTCCGGAGACAATCGTAATGCTTGCATGCACTAGTTCTTTGGTCAGCGTGGCGCATACCGCTCGACCATACGGTGTCGGCCTTCGCGATCCCACGACGCCGATCATTTTCTGTTCCAGAAGCAAGGATGGGTCTCCTCGGTAAAATAGAGCTAGCGGTGAATCTGGAATGTGCCGCAGGCTATCCGGGTAACCCGGGTCGGTCCAAGAAAGGAAATGGATGGACTTCTTTTCGCGCTCTTCAGCGAGCCGTTTTACCCCATCCACAAGATCTTTTTTGTTATTTTTTAGAAGTGCTGACTCTTTTATCTGCAAAAGACGAAACAGATGCTCCCAATCTTCCATGGCTGCACCAAATGAACCGTATGTGTCAAAGACGGCGCGAATTCGCTTACGTCCAAGCCCCGGTATCATCATCAGGAAATAGAGTATATCCCGCTCCCAGGTTGTCAGATCGTCCATCAACCATCTCTCCTTCGCCACTGTAAGCTATCTTGTCTAATATAGAACTCCAGCACATTGTAGCGAAAGACAATGGGGGTTATCAAAAAAAGAAAAGGCGGACTCGCATCAGCAGGTCCGCCTTCTCCTATGTGAATGGACTTATTTCGACATTACTTTATCCAGCATGCCGCGCTCTTTCAACACTTCTACCAATGTTTCACCGATAGCAGCAGGTGTTTTTGCTACGCGAACACCGCAGGATTCCAGCTTCGCGATTTTCTCAGCAGCAGTACCTTTACCGCCGGAAATGATCGCACCAGCGTGACCCATACGTTTTCCTGGAGGCGCTGTTTGACCGCCGATGAAGCCTACTACTGGCTTCTTCATGTTCGCTGCGATCCAGTCAGCTGCTTCCTCTTCTGCAGTACCACCGATTTCACCAATCATGATGACTGCTTCTGTGTCTGGGTCTTCGTTGAACATTTGCAGAACATCGATGAACTCCATGCCTTTTACAGGGTCCCCACCAATACCTACTGCAGTGGATTGACCGATACCGCGAGTAGAAGTTTGGTGGACAGCTTCGTATGTCAGGGTACCAGAACGGGAAACAATACCCACTTTACCTGGAGTATGGATGTAGCCTGGCATGATACCGATTTTGCACTCGCCTGGAGTAATTACGCCTGGGCAGTTAGGACCAACCAGCTTGGTTTTCTTGCCTTCCATATAGCGTTTTACTTTTACCATGTCGAGGACTGGAATACCTTCTGTGATACAGATTACCAGGTCCAGCTCAGCGTCTACCGCTTCCATGATCGCATCCGCTGCGAACGGAGGAGCTACGTAGATAACAGATGCGTTAGCGCCTGTTTTTTCTACTGCTTCTGCCACTGTATTGAAAATTGGAATACCGTCTACCTCTGTACCGCCTTTACCAGGGGTTACACCGCCCACCATTTGCGTGCCGTATTCAACAGCGCCGCGTGTGTGGAACAAACCAGTCGCACCTGTGATCCCTTGTGTAATCACTTTTGTATGTTTATTAACGAGAATACTCATTGCGTATTTTTCCCACCTTTTTATACGTATCTGATCGCTTAATTTACTTCACCAAAGATACGATTTTCTCTGCGCCATCAGCCATGGATTCTGCAGCTACGATATTCAGACCGGACTCGTTCAGGATTTTCTTCCCAAGCTCCACATTGGTACCTTCAAGGCGAACTACCAGTGGTTTGTCCAATTGGATTTGTTTCGCTGCATTCACAACGCCGTTTGCGATGACGTCGCATTTCATGATGCCGCCGAAGATGTTGACAAAAATACCTTTTACTTTTTCATCGCGAAGGATGATTTTGAACGCTTCGGTTACTTTCTCCTCAGTAGCTCCGCCACCTACATCAAGGAAGTTAGCTGGATCTCCACCGTAAAATTTCACGATGTCCATAGTAGCCATCGCCAGACCAGCACCATTTACCATGCAACCGATGTTACCATCGAGTGCGATGTAAGCCAGGTCAAATTTAGAAGCTTCAATTTCCTTCTCGTCTTCTTCATCCAAATCACGCAATGCTACGATGTCAGCATGACGATAGAGAGCATTGCTGTCGAAATTCATTTTGGCATCCAGTGCCATTACTTCACCGTCGCCAGTCACCACGAGTGGGTTAATTTCCGCAATCGAGCAATCTTTTTCAACGAAAGCTTGGTAGAGGCTCATCATGAACTTCGCCGCTTTGTTGATCAGTTCTTTCGGAATATTGATAGCGTAAGCCAGACGGCGCGCTTGGAAAGCGTTGAGGCCCGTTACAGGGTCGACGATTTCTTTGAAGATTTTTTCCGGAGTTTTTTCAGCTACTTCCTCAATCTCCGTACCGCCCTCTTCAGAAGCCATCATGACGACGCTGCCTGTTGCACGATCAACGACGACGCCTACGTAGTATTCTTTTTTGATATCGCAGCCTTGCTCAATCAAAAGACGCTTTACTTCTTTACCTTCTGGGCCGGTTTGGTGAGTAACCAGAACTTTACCCAGAATTTCTTGGGCGTATGTACGAACCTCATCAAGGTTCTTCGCAACTTTTACACCGCCTGCTTTACCACGTCCACCAGCATGAATCTGTGCTTTTACTACATTGATTTGTGTACCGAGTGCTTTGGCAGCTTCTACTGCCTCTTCCACTGTAAAGGCAACGCGGCCTTCAGGGACTTTTACACCGTACTGTTTAAGTATCTCTTTACCTTGATACTCATGAATGTTCATTCTCCATCCTCCTATGGCAGATAAAGATCGGCAGGTATTTTGGTAGAACTAAAAAAAATCTGTCCTAGTCAAATCCTCCACTATCAGTGCAACAGTTCTATTCTACGACAAAACTTGCAAAAGTGGTAGTAATATGTTTCTCATTTATCCTCACCAATAATGATCTTCTTCATGAGTTCATTCTTCATTTTCCAGACGAATCAAGGAGTTTCAGAACATATTGGTCTGCCTGACTATGAGAAAACCACGACTTTTCAAACTGTACGTATTGAGGGTAAAAAATGACGGAACGTGTCGAATCGCCTGTCACAAAATCCAAACGATAACGAGGCTTGCCTGGCTGGGAAGGTGCTTCTGCAAGCAATGTAGCACCCTTGAGCGTACGAACAATTTCGTGGGCCAATCCCTGCTTGATTGTCGTGGCTGTCACATCGATTTCCTTGTTCTCTATTCCTTCAGTACCCATCGAATCCACACGCAGCTTTGTAGCCTTAAAAAGCTTCTCCAGCGGTTCGACGGCTTTTTCTCTTGGCGGCAGCCACGAGGTCAACTGTGAAAACAAGGAACCCTCTACATGAAAAATGTGATTCTCCCTACCGAACGGAATTGAGATGAGGGTCGGTGTCAGTACCGTGACTTCGATTGGCCTTTCGTTGGAATGAATCCGCATCCGGTAATACGGATGCAGTGGATATTGTCTCTTCCCTTGTTCGAGTTCCGGAACAGCAGCCTGCAGGATTTGCTTGACGATGTCCCTCTCGGAATCCATCAATAATTTGGTCGAGGAAATATCTTCTGCAGTGAGAGAGATGCTGCTCATCTCCTGCGAGATAATCCCTATACCTGTCTGACGGTGTACCCAATCGTAAAAACGAACAGCTCCAGGACCCCGAAATGTGCGATCGGCGTACTGACTGGCCTTTTCGCCCACGGAGACGACGAGCGGCGCCAGATTTTTTCTGTACAAAACCAGTGTAAAACGCACATCTTCTTGTTTTAACGGATCTGACGATAATTCCAGTTCTTTCCCTTGCTCAGCAAGTTCTTCGAGAAAAACAGGCATATTCAGAGGAATTTCCTGCCCATCCGTAGACATGACGGTCACCTTTTCAACCGCACCCAATTCTGTTTCGATACTTCCTCTCATGTCGGAACGGATATCCTGGTCTTGAGAACAACCTGTCACCAACAAACCAGCTACCAGTATGCAAAACAGGTAAGCACGAAAAGACGATTTCATGCATCCAGCCTCCCTTGCGTGTGCATAGTACACTGCATTTGCTACAGAAGCCCCAATCGGCGGCTGATCTCACTGCCTAGTTTGCGCTTCACGTAAATCTCTCCGATTTGATGCGGATCTTTCACCAAGACGGAGCGATTATTGGTCCGAATGACGACGTACTTTTCTCCATTTTTATCCAGTCCACAAATCAATTCTGAGGACACCTCGACAAAGATCGCGACGACATATTTGTCCAGGACCTTCTTCAAGGAGATTTTGGGGAACGGAGTAAGAAATGGCGTTGTTTTGTCTTGAATGTATTGCGTGATGGCCAACAGATATTTATCCGTGTCCCCGTACTGTTCGACTTCGTGGTTGACGCCGACAATCTCTCCTTCATCCGTGATACCCAAGAACAGATTACCGTTGTTCGAATTGGCAAAAGCTACAACAGTTTTGATGATGCCACTTTTGGACAGCAGAAAATCACGCTTGAACTCTATCATATCATTTTCGCCCAATTGTGTAGCTACCTGCGGATCTTCCACTCGGCCTAAATATCGGAATCGGCTGATCGCGCCCAAACGATACACATACTCTTCAAAAATATCGGCTGGCAATGAAATGTCTTCCAAAACAGCATCCGTGTTCTGCCAAAGCTTGTAGGTTTGCGGAGAAAAGCACATGTCAAAAAGGACGATATTACCCAATGAACGGATGTTCATCCCTATTGAAGCAGGTTGTTGCGGCATGGCTTGGTAGGGGGTCTCCCCCTGGACTTCAAGTACACCCGCATAAATCAGGGTATCAAAATAATGGCGTGGCAATGTTGCCTTGTGCTTCAGCAGATCGCGGTCGACGCTTGACGGCGCCGTCTCCTGATACAGATCAAAGCAAACCTTCTCATCATCCAAAGAGAGGACGACAGCTAAAAACGAATAAAGGTGGCGCATGGTTCCCCTCGTTTTCACATTTTGACTTATCGATTGTTGGTCATATTTTAACGCAATTATCCGGCAATTGACCAGTCATTTCTTACTATTGCCAGCTTTAGACCCATTACGAAAGAACCAAAAAAACGAGCAACACTCCCAACGAAGGGAGGCCGCTCGCCTCATGGAGACTGCATTCGTCCCCGTTTTTCTATGATTGATAGGTCTGCAGGATGGTTTGCAATTTTAAGGAAAGTCCCATGGAACCTTTTATCTTTAGTTTTCCCAACATGAAGGCAGTTGTCGGATTTAATTGGCCCAACACAAGCTTAATAAAATTCTCGTCAGATAGCTCTAGCGTACACCCCGCTTCATCCGGTGTGCCTTTTGCATATGTAGCTTGACTATTCTCAACTTTCACTTGATAGGTACCGCCTTCAGCTCCGCTCAAATGAAAGTGATAAACTGCCGTCATTCCCTCTATCCCATGTGGATTCGAGTTGATTTTCTCCAACAAATCCGTAATGGATTGTTCTACTGACATATCATACCACCTCTCCCTATTTCGCAGGTACCCTGAATCATGCAAAAGAGCCGGGAAATCCCGGCTTACTTCACACGTACAGCAGTGCCAGTCGCAATCACCATCATCATGCCTTCTCGCAATGTTTCAAAGTCGAGATCGACGCCAATCACCGCATTTGCTCCCAAAGCACGTGCTTTTTCCTTCATTTCACGAAGCGCCATTTCACGGCCTTCTGACAGCTTGCTTTCATAGGCCCCGCTTCTGCCCCCGATGATGTCTGTGATGCCCGCAAGAAAATCACGGACGACGTTTGCACCCATAATGACTTCTCCACTTACGATGTCAAGATAGGCCTCTACTTCTTTTCCTTGAAGGGTGTTGGTTGTTGTAACGATCATTTTAGCAGCCTCCTCAACTCTAACTGTATACCTTACTATCCTTCTACGAATGAAGAAAGATCGGGTTCCATGTCATCATCAGAGAGTGTATGCCTTGACTACGTTCCCTATTCTCTATGGGCCTGGGTTTTTTACGTAACCGAGCCTATGGCCCGTTTTTTTGTCAACGTGGATAGCAGACTAGCTTTTTCTATCAGATCCCGAAATGAATAGCTAAAAAACCGGGGTTCAAGATAGCCGTTAACGTGTCCAACGGCTGCCGATACTTGCATATGGCGAATGGCAATCGGTTTTTCCATGAGCTCGATATAGGAAACGATTTGTTCTTCCTCTGCTGTCGAAATAAGGACAAACTCGTCGCCAGCATAACGGCTCACATAGTCGTGCTTTTCGTCCATCATCGCTAAGAGAATGGCGGAAAATTCCCGAATGACATCATCACCGAATGGATGCCCGTACTGCTTGTTGATTTGTCCGAAATTATTTAGGTCAATAAATAATAGATGGAACGGAACTTTTGAAGACAGGTAGCGCTCAGCAATCGATTGGATATAAGGAGCTCGGAATAATCCCGTTAATGGATCTTTGAATTCTGCCAATTTTATCATAATGGCCTCTCTCGTTATCAACCCTGCCAATTGATCCCCTGTCATAATGAGGGCCTGCTCTATTCCGTGTTCCTCCATCAATCCACCGGCATCCCAAACCATTTGATCAGATGAAAAACAAAGGGGCCTCATATTCATGGCATCCGCAACAATTCGGTTGGGATGAGAAGTAAAAATATCTCTAGGGGTCAAAATCCCTTTTACTTCGCCATGATCCACTACGATCAGCAATTCACCTCGTTGCTCGTTCAACCGATCTGCTGCATGAGCTACACTCTTATCTGAAGTAATCGTCTGCAGGGTGGTCTGCATGATTTCCGAAACGATCATGACAAATCCACCTCACGCTGAACAGTTACTGCTATTTTCAACTCAGATCGCAATACCATGGAATCGCTGATCATTCGCTCCGCCTCCTCCATGATGATGTTCATAAGCAATTTCTCATCCAGCATTTGCAAGAGCGTATTACGTAGCAAAACGGCTTCGATTTTGGGATGATCCATCCTGATTAAAGTAAACTGCTCCGGGGAAAGTGCCTCTGCCATCCTCCTCACTGCTTCCGGCCCTATCGGCGCCCTCTTCCCGACGATCAACAGATCTTGCATAGGGGGTACTTCAAACTCTGATATTTTTAGGGAAAGGGTCGCTTTCCTCGAGTAGACATTTTTATCATTCATATCCATCCATTCCTCCAACATCGTCACTGCGCTTCTTCATTTTTCTGCCAATCATCAGGATCTCACAACAAAATTTTCCCAAACTCAAGTCCCCAGTCCATTTCATGGGAAGACGGATTAAAAAACACCTCGCCTGCATCAATTCACGTGCGGGAAGAGGCAGAGTCAGACAATAAATGACAAAAGAAATTTTGTAAGGTGAGACATTTAAACACATAATAGACTAAAATTCAGTGTCATTTTTCAGAAAATAAGTCTCATTGACTAATCGAAATTCGACATTTTGTGTCTTTGTTCCTACTTTATTCGCCAAATTTTTGCAATCTCCTGTTGAAAAAGCACTTTTTCCTGTATAAACCAAATAATTTAAAATTTATACAGAAAACACCTCGACTCTTTGAGTGTTATTGCAAATGGAGGCCGAATTGTTTATAGTGGATATTGCAGGTCCACAATGAGAACACTTGAATAGAAAGGAGGAAGTGAACATCCAGTTTTCGAAAAGTACCGATTACGCCCTTCACGCCTTACTTCATTTAGCTCACTCAAAGCATCACCAAAACATCGGAATCAAGGAACTATCCGCTACGCTTGGCGTTTCGGAAAGCTACTTGTCGAAAATCATGTCCAAGCTACGGCAAGATGGCATCGTACGTGCTGTGCCCGGAGTAAATGGAGGGTACGAACTAGCACGGCCAGCCGAGCAGATTACATTTCTTGAAGTTATCCAAGTGATTGAAGGCAGGCAACAGCTGTTTGAATGCTCGAATTTGAGTTCGCAGCAACATCAGTTGTTAGCTGAAGAGGGTGCTGTAAAACCTCAGGGAAAATGTGAATGCTTGGTGAAAAGGGTCATGGACGGCGCCGAACAACATCTGTATCAATACCTCAGGGAGCATACGATTCAGTCGGTGGTGAATGAGGCTTTCAAGCAATGCAACGATGCTGTAAACAAGAAGTGATTCACTTCTTGTCCTTTAAATATGGATATTATAGATCTATGGAGGTGTAAAAACATATGAAAGAACAACTTCTCGATGTAGTGATTATTGGAGGAGGACCAGCAGGGCTGAATGCAGCGCTTATACTTGGGCGGGCGAGAAAAAACGTGGCGGTGATTGATGAAGGCCGACCCCGAAACGCAGTGACTCGTGAGACCCACGGGTTTCTTACCCGAGACGGAGTAAGTCCTAGTGAATTTCGGCGAATTGCGCAGGAAGAGATCAGTGCCTACCCCTCTGTGTCTTTCGTGGCGGATACAGCCGTGTCGATTACGGGCACGGATGGTCATTTTCTCATTGCGACTGCACAAGGAAAAACCTTTGCCAGCAAGAAGCTGCTGTTTGCCGTTGGAATGAAAGATCGACCGCTCGATATTCCAGGGCTGGCGGAGGTCTATGGGAAAAGCGCCTTCGTCTGCCCGTATTGTGATGGCTGGGAATTAAGGGACCAACCGCTTGTCATTATTTCCAAGGGGGCTGGAGTCATGCATTTCGCTCCAATACTATCCGGTTGGACGAACCATTTTACCATCTGCACAAACGGCCCCGATGAGCTGACTGACGAGCAACGTGAGGAACTTCGCCAGCATCGTGTCCCCGTATTCGATACGCCGATCCGTTCCATTGACTCAAACGACGGGATGGTGCAGCAAGTTGTTCTCGAGGACGGAACTGCAATTCCATGCACGGGAATCTTTTTTAGTCCGGAGCTGGTTACCGGATCGGACTTGCCACATTCAATTGGGTGCGATATCACGGAAGCAGGAATGGTTGTCGTCGATGACTTTGGGAAAACGAATGTCCCAGGGGTTTACAGCGCCGGGGATGCGGCATCCCGACAGTATCAGGCCATTGCGGCAGCCGCTAAGGGCGCATTTACCGCCGCGGCCATAAATAATGAACTAAATTTAGAGGCTTGGAGAAGGAACGGATGAGGATTTTTGCCCGCAAATGCTCTCCCTCGGCGGTGATCATGGATTTTAGTGAATCATTCGCTTCCCGTAGTTCCTTTATGAACGGGCTGAACAGCGTTGGAAAAAATTGAAATTATAGGAAGAGAAGACCCGCCAATTACCATTATTGACGGGTTTTTATGCTGCTAAAACTTCTGATGAAACCACCACACCAGCCATAGAACAAGCTGTTACAGGAAACGAGTACAACTGCTTTTTTACCAGAATAAGATCCAGATAGGTTCCCAACCAGGATGCGAAAATCATCGACGGCTGATAGAGTTCTGTCAAGCTTTGCCGGATCGCGATTTGGTAAAAAAGCAATGCCTATAACCGATTTCCCAATCGAATGCGTTCATTAAGCGGGGCAAAATGCTGAAGCGTGTGCCCGACCAGATATAGCTCCTTGCTCCCCTCCTGATAACAAGGAAAGAGAATTTGATTTTAGGGCAATACGTCCTGTAGTTTGAACTCAAGGGTATGCAGGACCGTTTTTTGATAATATGGATTCAGGTTCTTCTCCCTTTTCAAACTTCCCTCGTACATCAAAAATGCGGGTAAAAAAATGTTCTGTTCTACGGTGGAAAGCAGCCTGGAAAGAAGCATTCCTTTCAGATCGGTCATATTCCAGCCGCCGTTTCTCAACACCATATGCCCCAAAAAGTCCCAGTGGATCTTCGGATGGCTTCGATAATACTCGTAGTACGCCAATAGTGCTCCACCGGCAGGTGCACCCGACAGTAAAGTCACATGTAATCTTAAAACTATGAATCGTTTTCGCTGGTTCAAGCGGACAAAATCATGTGGGGGGCTATTGAGAATGCTGCAAAAATTTCTAATAACCTACCTCTTGTCATTCGCTACTATTTTTTTCGGAAAAGTATTTGTTTTCACGCTGGGCGATCAACACGCCCTTGGTCATTCACCATCTTATTATGCGGCATTGGCAGCCTATTATATATTTGGCATGCTGATTGTCATATTGACGTTTAGGTTTATCTTCAGACATAAACAATCGAAATCAAGTAAGGAATTTGTACTGGATATTGCGATTTATGTCGTACTCGTTGCCTTTGGTTATGCAACTGCCGATTTGTTTATTACGAAATACGTTGCACATCTTGTCTAGCGTTTCTTCACGTTTTTATGCTTACGATGACTGATACCCGTACATGAAGCGTGATGATAGTCTCCCATGAATTGCATTCGATGAACGCTTCGATTATCACTCTACACGTCGTATCCCCCGAGGCGCATGCATGAACACGAAACAGTGCCTCCTATTCAAAGAGGCCCTGCCCTGTACTGCATGACATTCTATTTTTTCTCCAGGTTTATGGTCCTTTCCTGCGCATCCTAGGTGATGGAAAATGCCAGTGCTTCCGCTGCCTTTTTCACCGGCAAAAACGGCTTTCCGTCGATTTGCACGACATCTTCCGTACTTATCTGCAAATGCATGCCTCCTAATTTCACAGGTGTCTCTGTCTGAACCGGGTACCAACGACTTAAGCTGATCCAGCTAGGGGGAAGAAATGCTACAGATGGATTCAAAATGAGGAAAAATAATGGCTCCCCGATCGGAGTAGATGGGAAGCCAGCTTACGCTTTTGCTTCCATAAAAAAGACAGACAAGAACTTTCTCACGCTGATGCGGCATTTGGTCGTCTTTTCACCTGCCTCCAGCTCTTGCATGCGTTGACGGACCTCTTGAAAATCAAACAGCCGCGGGGCAAAGTGCTCAAAAGTAGGATTGGCATAATCGGTCAAACCAAGCGATGATAAATGGCTAAATGCTTGCAGCACCATGCGCCTGGTCCGCTGCTCCATGGCCCGTACTTCTTTTCCCATCGTCTGCTCGTCCAAAGTGCCGTGCAGCTTCAGCAAAATCTGCGAATACAATTCCTTTAGCTGAATTTCGCGCAATTGACCTCCCTTGCGCTCTTCCTGCGCGAGCCACTGGATGATCAGAAGAAGGTCAGGGGCTCCCGCTTCGCTTGCTATCCCGAGCTGGAGCAACAGCTGCTGGGCTCTTTGCACCAAACTATCCTGTTCCGAGAAGGACTTTTTCATGCCGATCTCGGACGGTTCCTGTTTTCCTTTGACATCCAATATTTGCAAAGATTTACGAATCGATAGTAGCGATGCTTCCACCGTCAAATAGTCGGATACACGTTTGAGCACAGACATGACTTCCAGGCGATTTATCGGCTTTTGAATAAAGGTGTCGATCCCTTGTAAATACGCTTCCCCAATCATTTCTTTGTTTTCTACCTGTGACACCATGATGAATTTTCCTGCAAAGCCCTCCGCTTGCAGCTTTTTGATGGTCTGAATGCCATCCAGCTCTGGCATCAACAGGTCGATTAAGATCACGTCTACCCCATACAGCTGATCGATAGACACTTGGTTCCCATCACTCGCCTGACCCGCAATCTCCCCTAGACCGCTATTCTGAATGATTCGCTCGAGCATCCTTCTCACGACCGCATCGTCCTCAATCAAAAAAAAACGGATCACGATACGACCTCCTTTCTCAGCAATTGATCGGTTGGAATCTGCACGATAAAATGCGTTGTTGCATCCCGATCATGCAGGATACGCAAGGTACCTTGCAGGCTTTGGACAATTCCTCTGGCATGAGTAAGCCCGATCCCCGTCGATGAATTTCCCTGCGCATCGTATTTTGTCGTGTACCCGGGCTGGAACACCCATTCCCTTTCCTCGTGGGAAATCCCGGGCCCACTATCCAATACGTGAAACACAACATTGTGACCTGCCAGACCGACAATCAGTTCAACGTTGCCTTTTTTGCTGATGGCTTCTACCGCATTGACTACCAGGTTGTTCAGTACAGAAAGCAATGCGTAAATTTGACCCGTCGATAATTTCACATGACAATTGCAAAAAAAGTGAATTTCCTTTTCCAGCATTGCCGCATATTTCTGGTTTGCTCGAATCACCAGGCCACACAACTCCGATATCGGCAGTTGCGGCGACAAGCCTTCCTGTTTCATGAGATTGGATAGTCCGGCGAGCATCCGCTGTGAGTCTTTTTTCACTTCATGCACATGTTCGGCAATGGTCAGAGCTGTCGGTGAATCCTCGTGTTCGGACTCTCGCAGGCGTGTGTACAGCCGGTAGCTTTCCCTCGTGATTTCTTCAAGCTCCGTCATCGACTTGCGCAAGTAAAACGCCTCTTCGTACAGCTCCGTATTAATCATGCGCAGTCTGTCCAGTTCCTGTTGCCGCACCTCAGCAACGGCTCGTACCTGTCGAATGGAGACACTATTGTACAAGCCCACTACAAAAAAGCTGCGCAGAGCGCCAAAGAAGAGGAGCATGAAAGCACTCTCCCAAGTGAGCAGCGGCGTATCACTAAAAATTTGGCGCACTTGCATTTCTACGACATTGGAAAGAAAATCTACGGAAGCCCCAATTAAACCTACCAATAAAGGAAACTCCAAATATTTTCTCGCCCGGATGAGATGGATGAGCAGCGAAAAACTGAAGTAATAAAAGGCGGATGGTAGATGTACGAAAAAGCTGTCGGTAAACGTCCGCATATCAATGAGCAAATCGAGACCCACACGAAAGCCGAGAATGAACGTCCCTGTCAAAAAACCCGTCAGCAGTACAGGTACGGACCGAAACCAGATTAATCCGAAGAAGAAAGCGGCGATCCCGAGAGAAAAACGAAAGGACCCGCCGAAGGGATTTACCTTCATTTCTCCAAAAAAGGCGGATGCCAGCATAATAATGCAAAGTATCAACAGACGCTCGCGCATAATTGCCCCTTTCTGAAAACAAAAGATCTCCTATTCCTTATTGTATAAAGAATCGGAGATCTGCAAAGTAAAAAATCTAGGCTGGTTTGTTTTCCAAACGTTTGGCAATAACTGACAGGGCGTAGTTGACCACAAAATACATAACGGCAACAAGCAAAAACGTCGGAATGACAAAATTGACGTTTCGTCCATTGATGATTTGCGCATGGTTCATCAGCTCAGGAAGAGCGATGACGACAGCCAAGGATGTATCCTTCAGCAACGAAATAAATTGGCTGACGATGGGCGGAACCATGCGTCGAAGCGCCTGTGGTAAGATGATGTGCCAAAGCGTTTGTACGTAATTAAGTCCAGACGAACGGGCAGCTTCAATTTGTCCTTTTTCCACTGACGTCAACCCGCTGCGGACAATCTCAGAGAGCATGGCCGCCTCGAAAATGACCAATGCCAGAATCGCCGCATAAAACTTATCTAGCTTGATCCCAATTTCAGGGAGGGCAAAATACGTAAAGAAGATGATGAGCAAAAGCGGTAGATTGCGAATCAACTCCACCAGTATGGCAAGTACCCGGGAAACGACCGGGATGTGGGCGTACCGCAGAACTCCGACGATGATCGCAATCGCAAAGCTGAACACAATCGACAGGAATGCCACCTGCAAAGTAATCCAGAAACCTTCTAGGAGGAAGGTCAAATGACCTGGCGTATAAGCGCCGATAAAATCCATGGTGTCCCCTCCTTGTTAGCGGCCATTCGCCAAGCGTCGTTCCAAATAGCCTACGAACGCGCTTAACGGAAGCGTTAGAATTAAATAGAAAAGGCCCACGAAAATATACACATCAAACGTCACGAAAGTATCTGCTGCGACCAGGTCACCAAAATACATCAGGTCAAGACCAGCAATAACCCCCAGCACGGAAGAGTTTTTCACCAGATTGATAAACTGGTTCCCCATCGGCGGAATTACCACTTTAATCGCCTGCGGCAGAATGACGTAACGCATCGTTTGCAAATAAGTCAGGCCAGAGGAGCGTGCAGCTTCTGTTTGTCCCCTCGGAACAGCCTGAATTCCGGCGCGAATCGTCTCTGCAATAAAAGCAGCGGTATAGACGGTAAGGCCCATGGTTCCCGCAACAAAGGGGTTTAGCCTAATTCCAATGGCCGGGAGTCCCACGAAAAAGAGAAAGACAACGAGGATCAACGGAATATTGCGGACAAATTCTACGTATGCGGCGCCTATCCAGTTGAGTGGACGAATCGGAGAAATTCGGAAGATAGCAAAGATCGTTCCCAAAATAAGGCTACCAACAAGAGCGAGCAAGCTTGCTTTTAAGGTATTACCAAATCCCTCCAGGTACATATCCCCATGGCTGAACAAAATGGAAAAATCAATCATTTCTGTTGCGAACCCCCTTCGGCGTAAGAAAATAAGGGAATGAGCGGTAGCTAAAACCGCTCATCCGTCATGGAGTCGAACAGCATTATTTTTTCGGCTTTTCTCCAATCCATTTCTCGTAAATCTTGTCGTATTCGCCGTTTTCTTTCAGTTCTTTCAACACGTCGTTTACAAACGTTACGAATTCTGTATCGCCTTTGTTGATCGCGATTCCGTATGGTTCTTCGGTAAAGATTTCATCAGTTACCCGGTAGTTCGAATCTTGTTTTGCCATCCCGTACAGAAGAGCGTTATCAGTCGTCAGCGCATCGCCTTGACCAGCTTTGAGAGCGGTGAAGGCTTCCGCGTAGTTTTCAAATTCAAGAACTTCTGAATCCGGTGCTTTTTCGCGAATGCTCTTCGAATAGGTAGAGCCTTTGGCTGTCAGAACCTTCGTGCCTTTTACCAGGTCTTTGACACTATTGATATTGCTATCTTTTTTTACAAGCAAGGCCCCACCTGCCAGGAAGTACACATCGGAGAAGTCTACTTCTTTTTTGCGATCTTCTGTAATCGTCATCGTAGCGACAATGGCATCAATTTCGCCGTTTTTCAGCATCGGGATCCGCGTCTTGGACGTGACTTCCTTCAGTTCAATTTTGTTTTCATCACCAAGCGCCTTTTTGGCGATGGCCTTGGCGATATCAATATCAAAGCCTTCTACGTTACCAGTGTTCGGGTCTTTTAGTCCAAACAGGTTCAAGTCATACTTTACGCCAACGACGAACTTGTCTCTTTCCTTGATTTTTGCTAGTGTCCCTGTGCTGGCCGCTCCCGTAGATTGCCCCCCTGGTGCTGCCCCATCTGAAGTCTTGCCGCCCCCACAGCCTGCCAATGCTGCTGTGCTGAGCATCAGAACCAATCCCATCCCGGCGACTTTCTTCCATACACGATTTGCTTTCATCTGAATTCCCCTTTTCTCTTTCTTGAATTTTAGTGGTTCAAAATACGGCTCAAGAATAATCTCGCACGTTCTTCGTTCGGATTGGCGAAGAACTGCTCAGGTGTAGCCTCTTCCAAAATCCTGCCCTGGTCCATGAAAACGATGCGATCGGCCACTTCGCGAGCAAAGCCCATTTCATGCGTCACTACGACCATGGTCATGCCTTCTTGAGCCAGCTTCTTCATGACGTCCAGCACTTCTCCAATCGTTTCTGGATCAAGCGCCGAGGTTGGCTCATCAAACAGCATGATTTTTGGCTTCATCGCCAGTCCTCGCGCGATGGCAACACGCTGCTGCTGTCCACCTGAAAGTTGAGTCGGATACCTGTCGGCTTTTTCGGGAATCCCTACTTTCTCCAAATAGTACAGAGCTGTTTCCTCTGCTTCTTTTTGGGTAATGCCGAGCACTTTGACGGGGGCAAGCGTGATGTTTTCCAGTACGGTTTTATGCGGATAGAGATTGAAGTGCTGGAAAACCATGCCGATGTTGCGGCGCAATTTGTTTATATCGGTGCTTTTGTCGTTCACCTGAACATTGTCAACAACCAGCTCTCCGTTTGTAACCGTTTCCAATCTGTTGATGCAGCGTACCATCGTACTTTTTCCTGAGCCCGACGGACCAATGACCACGACCACTTCTCCCTGGTTGATATCCAGGTTGATATCCTTAAGGACATGAAAGTTGCCATAATGCTTATTCACTTGATGAAAACGAATCAACCAGATTCCCCCTTGCTCTCTTTCATGTTTACTATCGTACGGACGTCCTACCCAAAACTACTCAAAAAGACCGATGAAATATTAACCCTCTTTACAATTTTCTAATAACTAAACGATGTATCCACACGAAATGTCGCCCTGCACCTCGTACGACAGCTTTCTCTCTGGGGAGTTGAGCACATTTACGGGGTAATTGGAGATGCAAACTTCCGCTTACGTTAATCATCATGAACATAATGTCATGCTCCGCACCAGTGACTTTGCCGCGTGCATTCCCTGATTTGATGAAATAGGTTGTTGCTCACTTTGTGGCAATTCTGATTGATCTACAACTCGTTTCGCTCGAAGTCTCATCTTTTTGTTTAATTCTCTGCCAATCTTGAACTGCACGACCAAGTGTTTGAGCTGGATACCCATGCCCACCCTCTCCTATCCAGAACCGTTTGTGCACACATGCATAACGTGGATATAGGCAGATATCCTTGGATGAAGAAAGGTATGGCTAAACATGAAAGAAAGAGTGGAATCGGAAATAAACAGGATCGTTCATCTATTGCGGAGCAGTCAATCGCCAGACGGAGCTTGGCGTTTTTGCCTGGAAAGCGGGCCGCTGACTGACGCATATATGATTATCCTATTGCGAAGCTTGCATATAGATGACGAGGAGTTAATCAGCGGAATAGCGGATCGAATCGCTGCGTTGCAAGTGGAGAACGGGACGTGGAAGCTGTTTCACGATGAAGTAGGAGGGAATCTTTCCGCGACCGTCGAAGCGTACTACGCCCTCCTCTATGCAGGCCATAGCCACAAAGACGACGAACACATGCTGGCGGCCAGACAGCAGATCTTGGCCAAAGGCGGGCTCTCACAAACTAGCATGCTGACCAAGCTGCTACTATCCCTGACTGGCCAAATTCCATGGGATGAGCATGTTCTGATTCCCATTGAAGGGATGCTCCTGCCGCACTGGGCCCCCATTCATTTCTTCGATTTTGTCGGGTACGCGCGAGTGCATATCGCCCCCATGCTAATCTTGACAGATCGCAAGTTGGTCATCCAGACGGCAAGAACTCCCGACATCTCTGAGCTACGAATCGCCAGCACGGCTGATCACCACTCACTCGCAGCGCGTTACCTCCAGAAACAAATCGAAGATGTCATTAAGTTTCTACCATTTACTACTGAGATCCACCAACAGGCACTGAATCAAGCAAAACATTTTATGCTAAAACGAATCGAATCTGATGGTACCTTATACAGTTACCTCACTTCCACCGTTCTCATGATCTTCGCTTTGCTGGCACTTGGCTATCCCAAAAGTCATCCCGTTATCACTCGTGCCGTTGAGGGCCTAAAAACGATGGCTTGTCACAGAAACGGACAGATTCATATGCAGGACACTACATCGACGGTTTGGGATACTTCCTTGCTGACTCATGCTCTCCAAGTATCTGGTGTCTCTGCATCCCTTCCGATGGTACAAAAAGCAGGTAGATACTTGCTGTCCCGGCAACATGACAAATATGGTGATTGGGTGCTGCATAACCCTGCTGCTATTCCGGGCGGATGGGGGTTTTCTGATAGCAATACGATCAACCCTGACATCGATGACACGACAGCCGCTTTGCGGGCGATCAGCCTGATGCAAAAAACGGATCTGGTCTACCAGAAGGCGTGGCAACGGGGCTTGAACTGGCTGTTGTCCATGCAAAATGACGACGGGGGATGGCCCGCTTTTGAAAAAAACACCAACAAACAAATTTTATCGTGGCTTCCGATCGAAGGAGCAGACGCCGTCAGCACGGACCCGTCCACAACTGATTTGACGGGCAGGACCTTGGAATTTCTGGGAAACCATGCTGGATTGAATGTGCGTTATCCAAACATACAAAAAGCGGTGCGCTGGCTCTTGCAGAATCAAGAAGAAAATGGCTCTTGGTATGGCCGTTGGGGCATTTGTTATATTTACGGGACGTGGTCGGCGGTGACCGGGATGATAGCGGTTGGTGTACCACCGGAACATCCCGCGATACAAAAAGCGGTACAGTGGCTATTACGCATCCAAAATCACGACGGGGGATGGGGAGAATCCTGTAACAGCGATATTGTCAAATCCTTTGTTCCTTTAGGCGCAAGTACGCCTTCGCAAACCGCCTGGGCAGTCGATACCCTCGTCGCCGCTTCTTCATCAACGACATTGCCGATGATACGTGGTATACAATTTCTATTGGGGAATGATGGAAAATCGGACTGGGCTCTTTCGTATCCGACAGGTGCGGCGCTGCCCGGCGACTTTTACTTCCATTACCACAGTTACCGATACATTTGGCCCTTGATTGCTCTTGGACATTTTCACAAGAAGTATGAGTAAGGTTCCATGCATTACCAACTTGAGAAATAAGCTCGAGGCATTGGAATGTCTCATCCTAAAAAAAGGGATTGTAGCGGTAATCCATAAAGGAGTGGTACATTTGCCTGATGCACCAGTTTCAACACTTCATGTCCATGTCATGGAGAGTTTTACGATTTCTCTTGCATCCAATCCCTCGACAGGCTATCAGTGGATGTTTTCAAATCCACCAGACCCTCGCTTCCTTTCCCTGCTGGAGACTACTTATCTGCCGCCTTCTGCCCCCACTACCAGAGTGGGGCAAAGCGGCAGACAAATCTGGAGATTTCAGGCGCTGCAGCGAGGTGTGACCAGCCTCTCCTTTAAATACTGTCGTCCTTGGGACGAAAGTGACTGCGCTCAGTTTCATTTTTACCTTATTGCGATCCGGTAGATCTATAGGCATCAACAAATGAAAAGCATAGGTTAACCTCTATTAGCCTCGATGAGCAGCCTTATCATACGCCGACTTGGCGATCCAGCGCCCGATAACGGATAGCTTCTGCCACATGGGATGAGCCAATTTTCTCCGCTCCCGCAAGGTCCGCAATCGTTCTTGCCAGCTTGACGATCCGATCGTAGGCGCGTGCACTTAGCCCCAAGGTTTCGAACGCCATTTGCAGCAGTTCCTGTCCCTCTTTGTCCAGCATGCAGTAACGGCGCAATTCTTCTCCACTCATCGCGCTGTTGAATGGCGATGTGGCGCGATGGCCAAATCTCTTGCTCTGGATCGTTCTTGCAGCTTCCACTCTGTCGCGGATCACTGTGGATGATTCTGCCACGCTACGTTGATTTAACAGATGAACAGGTACCCTCGGCACCTCTAGATGTAAATCGATTCGATCCAGGAGCGGGCCTGACAGCTTGGCCCGGTAGCGCTGAATCTGCAGGGGCGTGCAATAGCATTCTCGCTGGTCCCTGGACCCGAAGTAACCACACGGACAAAGTTGAAGATAATACCCTTGGGATTTCAATTGAAAAGGATCTGACTTTGTCGAATACTTTACCTAATGACAATACACCTGGGGGAAGGATTCGTCATGCTCGTCTTCAGAGAGACATGTTGATTGTTGATCTTGCTGCGACTACCGGTATGAGTGTTGTATCTATTCGCTTGGCTGAACAGAATAAGACGACTGTGAGCCCACCTAATTTAAGAAAGTTGTCTGAGGCATTGGGGGTATCGATCGCATGTTTGGGCTGTTTTGAAAACCTCCCTGAAGAAACACTTGGCCAGCGAATAAAAAAAGCCCGACTCTTTCACGGTTATACGAAGCGAGGCTTTGGGGATATTTTCGGCTTAAGTGCAAGGATGATCCTAGGTTGGGAAACAGACGAGTTTCTTCCTATAGAAAAACACTGGCATACCCTGACTAAGTATCTCCAAATATTAGAAAGATGACAAAGCCCTTCCTCAATGGAAGGGCTTTGTTAAATCTAGAGTTATGATAAAACACCGTTCAACAAATAACGGAACCTCATTTTCCTATAAACGAATTTTTGTTAGTTTACCGCGGACCCAGGTTATAAAACCACCATCAATTGTTTGTTTCATTTGACGATGAGAAACTGAGATCCAATCATCAAAAATTTGATTAACTTCTATCTTCCATTTCTCATTACCGTTTGTATCAAATTTATATAAATAATATTTTTCATTTTTTTGCGATGGATATGATGTATTAGTGCTTAACATATACCCATTATCATCGGTCTCGAATACATCTGACAAAATTCTATCAAATCCGTTTGTACCGAATCGCTTTTCCCATTGCACTTTACCATCAGAGTCAAGTTTTAAAATATAGTTGTCAGTACCTCCTCCCAAACCAACAACTCCTGACAAAATGTATCCATTATCCTTTGTTTGAAGTATATTATCAATTTCATTAATGCTGGGATTACCAATATAATATCTTTGCCATTCTATATCTAAAGACTTGTTTAACTTTACAACATACGAACGATGTGTACCTAAATCTGTAGCTAATGCTACAGTACCAAGAATAGCGAAACCTCCATCATTTGTGTTTATAATTCTATATGGACTCTCTACATTGTTTGAATTTGGGTTTACACTAGGATCAACAGGATAATCGACTGTCCTATCTAAAATTTTATTACCATTTGAATCTACTTTTAATAAGTATAAATCTTGGAACGAGCCGGAGTTATTATCAGTTCTATAACCAATTACACTTCCAAGAGCTAAATAGTTTCCATCGCTTGTTTGTATTACGTCATATACTTTGGTTGAGTTATGAAAAAGGATTTCTCTGTATTGATACTTGTAACTATCCCATGCATTTTTAAATTCCTCATACGCTACCTGACGTTTTTGAGCATTTATATCATATTCAAGGCCTTCATATTCTTTCTGCCATTCTGTATTACCGTTTTTATCAAGCTTTAATAACATAATATTGCTATAAGCATTTGTATCAGGTGACTGAATTTTATAACGATAATACTCAGAATTCCAGGGTATAATGAACCCTCCATCAATCGTTTCCCTAATGTGAAACAAATTCGTATTAACGTCTTCACTAATACGTGTTAATAAAGTTTTTTCCCACAATTTGTTTCCTTTAGTATCTAACCTTTGAATATAAAACGATATCATATCGTTACTCGAGTTCCTTGTACCATAGATCGCATATCCATTATCTTTTGTTGGAATCACATCGAAGATACCAGTAGATTCAGGAAAGTCATACGATTTGGTCCATTCAACAACTGGTGTTTTGGGTTTATCAATTGGTGAACCCGCAGCATATACCTTTCCGCTGTGAAAATATGAAGCAAAAAAAATTATGAGTAAGATGACTATCAAGGATCTTTGCATTTCTAAACTTCCATCCCTTCTCCTTTTTTATTTATCTATCGCTTCTTAACATTATTCTATATTTATTTGAATATCCTTCTCCTTCCATTACACCCTCAAATAGTTATTTGTTTCATTTATTGAATTCAATGATCATATACATGTTCATTTCAGAAAGAACACTGAATATGAAAAATCACCCTGACAACATATAGGGGGCAATGCTCAATTAACTCTGTGCCTTTCGATAGCCAGCTTTTTGCGCTTCTTCTTCTGTACAAAACATTTCTACGTTGGCAGTCGTATTTGCATATGACTGTCCACCCGGAACATGATAGATCATGCTGTTTTTATTCCCCTTGATGGTCCGCTTCCCGCATGCATTTGAAGCTGAGGTGCTTGTTGCAGCCGGTTTTGCAGACTCTCGCTAACTCTTAACATTCCCCATCATACTACGGTTGTAACATCGATAACATCTGGATATTACCAACAAAAACTGATCACGAACAATCAGTACTATTACCTGCAATATTACTTGAAATCGACTAGTATCAGTGGTATATTCCAATTTATTACTAAAAATATATATTTTTTAGATTTAGGAGGATTTTATAAATGAGAAAAAAATATCTCATATTTTTATTTCTATTAACACTTCTTGTAGGCTGTGGTAATCAAAACACTGCATCTTATTCATATTCTTCTGGGGAACCGGTTTTCCAAGTTGGTAAAGAAAAAGTCCCGTTTCCTGCTGAAAGGAACAATCCAGAATTCATGGGTAGACTATACTACGAAATATCTGAATACAACGGTTTAGTTTACGTATATTATTATTCAAGAAGAGGGCTTACAGTCTCTATAGCAAACAAAGATTCGTGGCTAGTTAAGGATAAACTTATTGATGATCAGTTAACAGGTATCGTCGGATTAAAAGCTGATAAAGATGAGCTGATGTTTTCGAAGGAACCGGAACTAGATACCGTCTATTTTAAAATCAATGACAAAGGGGAAGTCCTAAACAGAAAAGTAATTCCATTTAGTAATTATTTAGGTTTTAATACAACAAAAAGCTCCAAAGGTTTAACTGAATATTCTTTGAAAGAAGACGGCGATAATTATAAAGCTGTGTTTACTACACCAGATGGTATATACGATTTCACTTTGAAAAAGGAATTTATTTTCGAATATATTGATTTTGATTCCAAAATTGCATTTGTTAAATCTCGTTCCAATAATGGTTCTGGCTATACAATAATTAATTTAGAAACTGGAAAGCCAGTGTATAATGAGGATGGGAGTCAAAAAACGGTTAAAATTAATCCTCAATACTCAACTAGATTGTTTCCCAATCCCCAAAACGATGGATTTGTTATTCTAACCGATTTCCATAATGGACAGTGGGCTTTAGAAAGCTATGACTTGAATGTCGATAAGTTAGCTGAATCGAAAATAGAGGGAATTAATTCTCGAGATAATGAGTCATTGATATTCACTACAATGACCGAAGAAGAAATCCACATGTGGAAGTTTGATTACTTTGAAGACGACATTTCTTTGAACATGTATCGGATCATTAAATCAAAATAATTATTCCTTATAAAATTAATAACAAATAGGACTCGAATATACGGTTCTTTTCTCAGGATTATCTTTAATGAAGTAGCCGGCCACGTTTAAAGTGTAGCCGGCTATTTATTGTTATTTTTTTAAAATGGAACGAAAAATAAGACCTATTCAAGGCATTAACAAACGATATTAGTAATTAATTGCATGTCAATCCACCGACTATTTTCGTCATTTACTAATTTTATACGCCTACCGTTTTGGTCGATCCATTTCACCACTCCCCACATGCTGCAGGTATTGCCCAGCTCATCTTTAACAGGCTGCCACCAGGTAACCGTAATAGCGTAATCCTCCCGTGCTGAATCCCGGATGAGGTAATGGAATGACTCCAATTCGTCATGTTCAATAACTGGCATATGCACGAGTTTTTCATCCTCGTTTAGCTGCAGATATAACTCGCATTGCTCAGGTAGCACCCACCTACTTGCCCCGAATACGTTATCTATTTTGCTTGCCATTGACCTGGCCCCTTTCTTTCCCATGCCTCAAGGATAACGATCTTGTCAGGATCTGAGCGCTGCCACTCGATGTACCCTTCACAAGTAAGGACTTCCAACACCGTCATGATGCCGCCGCGATTACGTCCGGTCTTGATACACAATTCATTAACCGTTGGCGTGCGGCGGCGGCCTGCGGAGTAATTAGCGATAACGCGCAGCACTTTTCGTTCGATATCAGACAGCACGGCCAGTCACCACCGGCTGGATAGCGAGGATGTTGCCAATGGCAAAGACCCTTGGTGTGTTACGTGTCAGACAGTATGCTTTGAGTCGGCCGCCCACAATCTTAAGTGGCCGTAAGGTTCGCTGTGTTGTCTGGCCGTCCAAGGTAGATTACTTGTATGTGTTGCTGCTGCATTGCTCGCTGCAACTCTTTTTCCATGTCATTCGCCTCCGAAACAGAACTCATGTTCGTATTATATGCGAACAAATGGAGAACATGCAATAAAAAAGCCCCACTTTTCAGTGGAGCGTCTGTGATGCTTTAAATTCCTAGAATTTGCTTTTTCTTTGCATTAAATTCATCTTCTGAAATGATGTTTTTTTCTTTTAATTCAGATAGCTTTTCGAGCATTTCAATTGAATTATTTGAAGAATTTTCTTGTTGCTGATTCGAAGAATCGGTCTTACTCATCAAGCCGTAAATTAATTCTTTAGCTTTCTTAAAGGAATCTAGTTGTTTTTTATTAACCATAATAGTATTTTCATCCTGGGTAGCATCGAATACACCACCTTTTGACTCACTCCCCCCAGAAAATGAAAATTGAATAAATCCATTTGTAAACATACCAGGTTCTTTCAGCTGAATTGCAGATAAGGATTTAATCGTTATTTCTTTATCAAACAGTCTTGTGGTTTTTGCGAGGAAAGAACCTTTCCGCGAAATGAAGATACGGTTTGGATAAATAACTAGGCTGCCGTTGACACCTTTCGCCTCAAAAATAGATTCTGACATTAATAGACACCTCCTATACTGAATCTATCGAACTAGGACTATTTCGTCAATATTTTCCATTAAATAAAAAAATGCCCTCCTCGGATTGCTCCGAAAGAGGGCGTTACTTATTTTCGGTGTTGTTTTTTACGAATGAATGCATAACAGGCGTTTACCAAGTGAGCCCATGCCTTCTTACCACCGATCATCGCAAACCCAGCTCTGATCCGCGTCGGTAATCGGTCGTAACACTTGATCACATACTCCCGTTTCTTCTCAACATATTGGAACGCATTGGGATATATACGGTGAAATTCGACCACGAATCCTCTGAACTTGTAAGACAGATCGGCGGCCATGCCAGCAACAACAAAAAGGAGCAGGGCCGTTACCGGCCACCACTCCTGGAGAAACATCATTGTTTGTACGAACCAGTCCATCCTACAACTCCCCTTTCAATGTAACGGTTTTAGAAGTACCTTCCCACCCAACTTGCAGACCGAGAACTCTAGCCAGTTCGCGTGCTGGAGCATAAGAAACTCCATTTTCATTCCGGGCGACTATCTCCTTGCCGTTAACGATCACCTTTTTGGTGTTTGGATCCCAGCCAACACTTGCCCCTGCAGCTTCGGCAATTTCACGGACCCGAAGATAAGACACTCCATTTACAAGCAAGCCGGAAGTATTCAGCGAGAGTTGGACCCGGCAGATATCCACAGATTCATTTGATTTTTGTGGATTTTCTGTGAGTAATCGCTGCACATCGTCTCTGAATTTGATCCACGCCTGCGCGGCAGTCAGACCTGTAAATCGTCGGGCGTAGTCATCTCCAACAAAATAGGCCGGGCAGTTCTTTCCTGTGACGTCGAAGTGCCGCCACAACTTGTCTACGCCCCATCCGTATCTCTTAAGTATGTCCGCGGTCAACTCCAGGGTCCTCTGGTACATCGCGTTGAAATCTCCATCCTGGTTGACGCACATCTCAATGCCGATCGTGCAGTTGTTTGGGTAGGAGCTGAGCTTCTGTAGCGCTTCCGGCTTGTACGATTGCGCGCCTACATGGTAGCCCATCTCGTTTTCAGGTAGGCAACGTACGATCTGCTTGTCATCGACGATGTAGTGTGCGCTGGCTAAAGTAGTCGGATTGTTGAAGTAGTTCCTGTTGGCTGCAGCATTGGCACCTTTGCCCTCATTTGCGGTCCAGTGAATAACAAGGCCCCGGGGTATGATCTTCGTCCCGGGGCGCGCGTTTTTGTTCGTTAAAAGCATATCAGTGATTTGCATACTTACTTCGTCTCCTTTCTTGCAGCTCGCTCAGCCTTTGCTTTGATTTCAGAACCAACTAGGTTCACAATTGCCTCCGGCATAGGCCATCCTGCGCGATGGGCATTGGCAGTAAGGCTTGTCCAGGTATGATACATGAGGCCAAATGTAACACCGTAAAACAAGAATCCTGGAGTACCCATTACTCGATCGAGCAAGTTACCTACTGCCGGGAGAGCCACCAAAAATAAGGTACGAGGAATTCGACTCAAGCCGTATTCGGAAGAGTATGTTTTGTCCTTTTTAGCTGCATAGATACCTGTTACCCAATCCATTACGATCATAAGAAGTAGCACGACGAGGATGTCTCTTCGCTCGCTGCCGTAGAAATATTGAAACACTGGTGCAATGATTGCCCCTATTGTCGCTGCCCATCCGTTAGCCGGGGTTGCTACGTTCTCTAAGCTTTGAAAAAATTTCATTGGCTCACTTCCTTCTCACCCCCTAGGGGTAACCAAAATAGCCCCGGTCGGATCGGGGCGAGCTGCTGTCGTGATGTACAAAAACTAAAAACACCCTCTCGGTGTCATCGTGTTGTATTCTTGATCTCTTCCCCTTGTTCTTCGGTCAAGAGTCCCTTGGTTACAGCTAAATCAATCTCAGGCTCGTTCGCCCGATGATTTAACCAGTTACGCAAAAACAGATTGTAGTAAATCATTAGGAAACTCCCCCTAACAGAATTTGCATGATTAATTCGTCTTGGTCAGCTTGTGATTGTTTCAGGTCTGCAAGTTCGCTTTCTAAATCAGTAGGGCTGTCCACATATTCGTACCAGACTTCACCAGTTGATTTGCGGCATTTCAGTACTGCTATTTTTCCTGGCAATTCTTCTAAGACTGGTAGTTTTTCAACTGCAATACCTTTTGCTTTTTGTTCTGGCGTCAGGGTTTCTTCCGCATAGACGATGCTCGCGCTGTTATTTTGATTTTCAAACACGTAAATCATCTGACCATCTCCTTTAATTTTTTGTATGACTGTAAGGTGTAGCTTCTTTCTATCTGCGTAACTGATGATGACCACCCATACAATACCGTCCCGTTGGTAGGATTAGCATAAACTTCGGTATAGTTTGTAGCATCTTTTACGGAATACCTAAATACTGGCGCTAACGTATTGAAATCGTATTCTATCAACTCATTCGGAGAGGTTCCGCCGCCTCCGGCTGCAATCCCGAAAAACCTTTTGTCAGCACCTATAAACATTCGGTATGGCGTTCGTTCGTTAGAACCTTGGTTAGCTGCACTTGCTGTACGATGCGCTTCCTTTTCCAGTGTTTGTGCATTAACTCTAGTTATTACCGAAGTAGTCCAGGTACTTCTACTATCTGAGACGAAAACCGAACCAAAGGCATAAACCACATCTTCGGGCGTAGATATGGTAGTTGAATTTCCGCTAAACATGGCTCCTGAAGTAGCGACTACTGACAATGTGTCCTTGTCGTACTTATTCAAAAATGAACTGTAGTTCGTAACGATTGCCCCATAAAAGAATTGACCGTCAAAAGCAGATACCGAACTGAAGTTTGGCGAAATAGCCACTTGCGTAAAATCGGAAAGAGTACACTTTACGATGTAATGGGTCAGGGATGACGCTTGATTTATATGCAAGTAAATATATTCTCCATCAATGAATATGCGTCTCGTCCCTAGTACGTTCGCTGCACCAATAAAAAGTCTCTCGGTCCAAGAATCTGATGCTATGTCGTAAATGCATAGGTATCTTTGCGTCCCGTCCGACCTAACACAATATATTTTTTCTTGATGCAACGCAAAATGAATATGGGTCATAGGACTTTTGGGAATCGTAATTTGTTTTAGGGTGGCTAGTGTATAGCTGTCCCGAATAACGATTATTGCCGTGCTTGCGGAAATGATTTTATCGGCTCCGTATGGCGTTATATTTGCGCCCGCAAGCGTAAAAGAGTTAATTTCGCTATATTGCTCCTTCATGATCGGAAGGTACTGCTCTTTGTTGATGTCGATGAGCGCCCCTAAGTAAATCCTTTCAGCCATTTATCCTCCCACCACCTCTAAGAATACTAGTCCATTTTCCATACCAAATTTATACTTCTTACCTGTGACGGTATCGGAGATGACTCCCTGGTTCGCAGCGACTCCCTGTACTTCATCATCCAGTTGTTTAACAGTTTTGGTATTTCCCTCTCCAGCCAGAGCGTCCAATTTTGCCTGCGCTCGGGCTTCCAAGGCGTCGATCTCTCCCCTGGATACATGTATGTTTGGATCATTTACATGTGTCACGATAGGATTCAGCGCCGCTGCGTTGATTCGGCTACCTTCCTCTACGATGCCAACCTTCTCAAGGTCCACGATCTCTGCCGTACCGTCCTGTTTTCTGATCAAATACTTTTTTTCGTCACCCAAGTTGTACCGCCTATCCGTAAACGGATGCATACTCATGTGGCAGCCTCCTTCCATGTGAGTTGAATAGGTATTTCAGTTCGTACATCAGTATCAGGCTTGTCGATCATGAACTTACCGGGTGGATCTGACCAGCAAATCTGGCCTGCTGCGTTTTTGATAATACGGTTGGTAATCCTGCCGACCAAGCCCGCGGGGATGTCAAGAAAAACCCTCACCTTGGTTCCTTCACGGACGCTGGTGAGGGTGACTGGTATGATCTTGCCGTTGATTTCTATCTCCGCGTAATTGAACATGGTTCGGAGCTGCTTTGCCTGTTCTTCTAAAGCGAATTGGGAGATCATAACTCGTACTCACCACCTGCAGAAAATGTACCGCACGCTTGGTATGTGCTGATGTGGACAATGTACTGCTTCGTCGAAGAATACTCTACCGCTTCAGCAGAGGCAACGACTTGAAAATAGATACTAACTCCCGCTGCAACCACGCGTTTCAGTGCTTTGTAAGGAAGAACATTCAAATCCTCTTGCCGCACGAATAACAGTAAACCAGCCGGTTCACCTGCATGAGGATGGCTACCCCAACTCCATACTTCTTGTATGCCTGTGAAGTTATCTCCCAAAAGAGCATCAGCAATCTCGATAACTGTCTCAATATCCCCTGGAGACATATTCGCCCGAATCTTTGTCTTGATCATCTGGCGATAGTCATCGTCGTTCATTTGCTCTCTCGCTTGCAGCACGTTTCTACCGATTCTGTCGAGCGTATACCCTACCGCTTGGTCGATATCGCGGTACCTCTCGATGGTTTCGAGTGTCACCTTCACCTCTTCGAGTTCATCCGCAACAACGCAAAAAACCTTTCCGATATTCCCGACTGTGCTCTTGTTGTAGTTATCAGTCAGCTTTTTTAGCATGAAGTCAAGGAAGCCCATCACACCACCACAACTTTCTGCCAGTCCGTTTCTGCCACTTCACGTGTACCAATGAGGATGTTGCTGGCATCGAGATTTACAGGGTCTGTACCGATGCTCAAAGATACATCGGTTATCCCTTTCACCTGAAAAATGGCACTTATCAGCCGAGAGTGAATAACCCCTTCCTCAAGGCCAAGACCGTTATAGAGCGTGTTGTCTTCGTCCTCTCCCCCGATGTGCTTGACTATTTCAGTCCGTACCTGGCTAGTACCATCAATAGGGAAATGTGAGTTGGTAGCCAGAGTCACCGAAACATAGATTGGCACGACTTGCGGACGAGAAAAACCGATAGTGTGCTCATGTCCCTTGGAGTCCTTTACGACTACTTCATCGTCTCCCCACGAACGAATACCGCCTGCTTTACAGCGAAAGATAGCGTTTGCCACCTCTTGGTCATCGCCGCCAAATACGACTGGTGCCAGTGACTTTGGAGGAACGGCATTAATCGTTTCATTTGAGTCGTTCTCTTGCACGATACAGTCTCGAACTCCGGGTAACTCCAAGAGTGTGGCAACTATACTTTCAACCGTGCTGCTCCCGCCCCTTGATACGGAACGATCATAACGCTTTCGGAAGTCCAGATCGGTTTCCTTGTCCCGTCCCCCAGCAGTTCGTTCTGGATTGGTAACTGCTTTTATCCCCGCCTCTGGATTGATGATTTTTGTAATGGTACCGGCTGGAACATTTCCTCTCCGCCCTGGCTCCACTGATTTTACAGGAGCAACTACGACTCCGGTTTGCCCGATTATCACATCAGATATCGTCTCAAACATGACTCCCGATTCTGTACCAACCCTGAAGCCGCGAAGTCTCGTCTTACCTGGATCGCCTGTGATCACAACTTCTCCTCTTGAATAGTCCTCTTTCAACTCGCTGATGCCAATATATTTTCCAACATGCCGTAAGCTCGGCCCCTCTGCCGTATCAACATAGGCGCTATTGTAGACTTTCTCCGCAAGCTGCCACAGTAGCCCCAACGACCAAGCGATAACACGTAAAAAGAGCCCCAGTGGGCTCCTTTCTGTCAAACTAATGTTTTCTCCAAACAGTTGTTTTGCTTGATCGAACATTGATTGGAGGATGTCGTCATAACGCTTGCGTTTAAAGCCTTTGTCTGATAGCCCGAACATTAGACCACCACCTTATCCTCAATGTCATTGCCGCTCTCCATCCTGACACGATAGGAGATTTCTAGATGTCGTCTTTGCCTGTCGAAAGCTACATCAACAGCCAGGACTTCCTTTGCCCGTGGCTCCTGTGCAAGCGACTGCCGCACTTCATGTGCAATAACATCATCGTCAGGGTTTTTCACTTGTATTCGGTCGTACCGCAGGCCATGACCCTTCTCGTTTAGAAACCACTCTCCGAGATTAGTGCCGACGAGATTGTGCAATGACTGTTTCTCTTCTTCCTGATCTTCTACCATCACAAGACTATTTTCCAAGTCGAAAGCTAAATCACGTGTCTCTGGGTCAATGAACAAAGTTTTCATGTTAGCACCCCCAATATGATGCCATCATCCAAGGAGAACTTTCTGCTGCCAGGGTCATATGGGATGCCCGTTGAAGCATTATCAAGCGAACGTTCACAAAAGGCAACGAGAACGATATCTCCTGGCTCAAGGTAGGGCTTATCCAGTCTGATAGCATCACCCTCTTTTACTTTTCTACGAAGAATAGGCACCTCAGATAACATCGACAGTGCAACGGCTTGTTTTCCTTTGTACTTCCGCATGGGTAGTGGTTGAACATCAGCCCTAAAAGTATTCTCGTCGAATCTCTCTACACGACATGGCATACAGGTGTGAAGGTCAGCCAATTCCTCTGCAAGCATGCCTGAAAAAAAACTGATCGCCTCACTCATGCAGCTTTCACCTCCAGTCGGGTTATGAAATCCTGGCGATTGCCCACGTGCTCACCTTTGACCACACGAAATATCCCGTTGGCCGTTCGGCTCTCAATCTTGATGATGCTGTCAGCGTGGATACGGTGATTCAGGAAACAAAAAAGAGAGTAGTCCACGTCATCATTGCCCGTGACTCTCTCTGGTGATCCAATCAAACCGCTGTCGGCATTTAAAACAAATCCGGTTTCCTTTCCGCCCTGCGCTGCTCGGAATACGACCGATCCATTGGAGATATGGAACTTTGATCCTGTATCCTTGGCGAGTTGCTGCAGCGCTGTCCGTAGAGGCATACTGAACGTCCGTGCACGTGGATAAACCTTATCCTGAGTTAATGTTACCTTACCTACTTCCAGCCCAAAGATTCCAAGCATGTCACGGATGATTTGAGAAGCACTGGAACCTGCTACATATGTTTTGTTGACTGTCGTATTTGCCCATCTGTCCGTGGCATCACCGCACGCAATCCGCAGCTGCTTATCTGGCCCATCCCATTTGCTATTCGCCTCTTCCACAACACCAGCAAAGATAGTACCGATATCGCCTTCATACCCCGCGTTCAAGATGACCGTATGCCCTTTCTTGATTCTGTTCTCTGTTTCATCTGACACGTTATAGATCACGATTTCACCCGTATTCGGTTCGGCGTCATCATCGAAGGCTGTCCGAAAATCGATGAATAATCCCGGATATGTGAATTTTATGGAGTCAAGCATTACCTCAATCCTTCGCCGAAAGATCATCTTGCAGGTCCTCCTCTGTCACAAGATACAAAAACACAGTTCGATTCAGATTATCAAAGGTTACTCGTGTCTCAGATTCCGAGTCATCGAATGGAATAATAGCTGCTTTGGGAAACCTCGGATCGGCGTACGCAGAAAAGAGCGGCCGACCGTAGACAATCTTTTCTCCATACACCAATACCTCTCCACCTTTTGAAAGATCCACCGTGAAAAAATCGTGTTCGGCATTGTAATAGATCTCAAACGAAAACGTTTCTTCCTCAATGCGGATTTCCCAACGGTATGGAATAGCATCTTTATCGATCGGCAGATACTGCACATCATCACCCCATCACTTTCTCCAAGTAGTCACCAGCTCCCTGGCCTATCTTCAACAGTGTTGATCTTTTTCTTTCCTCAGTAGCTCCACCGTTTGCTTGCTGCCGTCCTTTATTACCTACACCTGAACTCTGGGTTGCCACGGCTGGGGAACTTGGTCTCTCGATCATCGCTACTTGAACTTGCGCCAGCCTGATTTCACGCAATCTCAGGGTAAACTTGAACCCGTTACGTATGCTGTAGTCATGAGATGTTTGTAGCTCCTGGATAACACAGTTACCCAAGATGTTTCTTCCTAAATACTGCAGGAGCGCGCCTTCGTTTCGATACGTCCGTAATTTCTGTAGTTTATCGGCTGCATCTGGCCCGGTCACAACACCTTCAACGGTAAGGGTAATCGGTTGATTACGGATGTGGTCAGCTACGTTCTGTCCGTTCTCAACGGGTTTGTCGGTAATCTCATTTGGAAATGTTGGCGTTTCGTTCATTACCGCGCTTAGTTCAACGTCACCAAGTTTTGATAGAGTGATCATCGTTTCACCTCTCTTCGTAAGTTTCCAATCTAGCACAATTCCTTCCCAATACAGCAAGGCTTTTTGTATGATATTGGAAAGGAGTTGATCTAAATGAGCGATACTATCAAATGTCCTTACTGTGCTGAAGAAATTAAAGCTGAAGCTCAAAAGTGCAAGCATTGCGGGGAGTGGCTCGTCACAAGATCAATAGAGAGCAAGTTAAGGCAAGTTCAGATTTCCGACTCGAAAGAGCCGTCAGATCGTTGCCCGAAATGTAATAGCCTAAAAACAAGAAAAATACATATTCGGAAGAATACAAAGAAGTGGGCGATTGGGACTGGCATCGCAGCTGTACTTTTGATACCAGCCCAACCATTTGGAATGGTCTTCGTGGCGATCTGCTTGATATTTCTTATGATGCTTGGAACAAAAGAGTATGACTGCCGGGACTGTAAGCATAAATGGGATTTGCCAAACACGAAAAAAATGCAGAAAGAGTTGAATAAATATAGCTAGTTCCTAAGCTATATTTAAACCTCTGTCGTCATGGGCACCTTTCTCTGTAGCATCCTGAAATACTCCTCAAGCATTGGCAAAAACTCTCGCTTGGCTGCTTCTTTGGCTTGCCTCATCTGTTCCTCGATATCCGTTGTCGAGCCTCCAGATATCGTAATCTGTATCGTAGGAGAAAACGTGTCATTCCCTCTACTTACTTGAGCCATTCTTGGGGAAGAAACTAAGGATGGCTCATCTGCTTGTTCTACAGCAGGCGCAAGCTTCCCGCTAATGTTTAGAGCTTTTGCACGTTCAATTCCTTCCTGGATGTTGCCGATTATGTTTTCTCCAGACTCGTGTAGATCAACTAATGGACCTTCTTTCGCTGGGGAAAATGGTAGTAATCGCCTTACATCGCTCAATTGTTCACATAGCTTATCCTTCAGCTGACTTCCAAAACCTTCGATACCAGCCATAATAGTGCCAGGCATATTAAGGAATCCCTGAATTAAGTCATCAAGTTTTTGTAATGCGAAATCCTTAAAATCAACTAACAATTCTTTCCCTTGTTCCAGTGGAACTTTTAATAGGCGAGTTAACCCTGCCCAATACTCCCCAATCCCATCGACAAGACCTTGAAACCCTTCCTGTAACATAGTCCAGTCACCAGTGAAAATTCCCCAGATTAAACCAAACGCCATCTTAAACATGTTGGCCATCATTATCAACTGACCTTTAGCCATCTGTACAATCCCGTGTAGGGCATTACCGAGAAATCCCTCTCCCGATTGCCAGGCTTCTTTAATATCTACCCAGATACCAACGAACCAATCTCCGATTATTTTCAATCCGCTGATTAAACCTTCTCTAAACTCTTGGAATGTATAATCGAAGCCTAGAAATTCCATAGCGGCGTTGAATAGATTTTCCGTTACAGAATCTCCAAAACCTCCAAAAGCAAAGATAAGGTCCTCGACAACCAAATAAATTGCAGTAGCTATCGCTATAAACTTAACAAAAGGGAGAATCATTGGTAGGAACATCGTTCGAAGAAAGCCAAATGCCTTTCCTACAGCCATCAATCCTACGCCAAGGGATGTTAGGGCTACAATCCAACCTAGAGCTTGTAATGCAAAATTTCCAATTGGATTATTTTTTATCTCTTTAAACAAACTACTAAATCCCCAAAGGACTTGAGTTAGTGGTCGTAGCAGCGGACCGCCCATTGTTTCAACTACCTCACCCAGTTGATTGGTGAAGATTTTTGTCTGCGCCTCAGAAGTATCTAAATACTCGTTATACATACCCATGTTTTGGTTCACGAGATCCTGGGTCGCAGCATACACCAACATTTCTCGCTTGCTTCTGTCCCAGTCTGCGATAGAATTTGTAACCCTCTCGCCGATCATCGAAAAATGCTCATCTGTTATGATTCCTAGTTCACGTAATGGCTTAATGTTGCCCATCTCAACAGCCCGGCTCAATTGACTGAATACGTTACCAATGTCTTGACCGCTTTTTGCAGATATAATGGCGGCCCCCTGCATATGCTCGGATATGAAGTCAGCGCTTGCCCCTAGTTGCATCGCTTGTATGGATGCTGCTTGCAATTCCCCACCAGTCAGAAGGCCATGTGACATTTCTATCGTTGTATCCATGGCGTTATTGAGTTTTTCCAACGCGCCTTCACTTTCAGATGCAAACCACCTAAACCGAAGCTCTGTAGCCTCTGCACCGGCGGCGGCATTCGTAAAGAACCCCAAAACACCGCCAGCAATCAAAGCAGCAATCCCGCCCTTTAGAGTATTAAAGGCTTCTTGAGCATGACCGACCATCTCGGAGAGTGTGCTATTTACTTCACCCAATTCCCGGTTCATATCTTCAGCAGAGCGTCTTGTCTGTTCCCCAAGCTCTTTCATTTCGTGATGTGCCTCGCCCATAGTATCAACGATTTGGCTGGATGCCAACTCAGATGTGTCTCCAAACAGTTGCATTTCGCTTCCTGCGTCACGCATTCCATCTGTGAGTTGCGTGGCGGTCATTTCTGATGCATTTCCCAAATCTTCGATGTTCGTCTGCAACCCCAATACATTGTCCCGGTACATATCCGTCATTGCATCTGATTGGCGTAGTGCTGAGTCGTTAATGTTCCAGCCGATACTAAATGCAAGATTTCTTAAATCAGACAAATTGACCACCTCCCCTCTACTGGGTCTTGGGTTGCAGTAGCTTCAGTGCTTCGTATGCTTCGTTCAACGTATCGTCATCAAAATTGGCGGCCTCCGTGTAGGAAATACCGCCAAAGACAACAGACCAAAACTTCGAGTTTTTCTCAGCATCCGACTTACAAAGATCAATCGACTTTTTTTCCTCTAAGAAAGGAAGTAGCCTCTTTCATCAGCTCTTCGAAAGCTTCTGGGTCATCGTTAAAGTCATCTTGACGAACCTTCGGCAGTACCACGACATGCTCGCAGATTTCGTCAGCCAGCTTTTCGTTAGAGGGCACACCATGCTTGTTCTGAATCCGGTCCATGATCTGGTTTTTTGCTCGCACTCCAGGGTGTTGTAGCGTATACTCTGTTCCTTTAACGGTTACTTTTTTCTGTCTCACTTTTCATTCCTCCATTCCTTATTTACAATGCCACATCCAATTCTGGTACGACGATCTGCCATTCCCGAGAGGTGATCTTATCGGCAAACTCCATGTCAGGCTGCTTCGATACCCAGCAGTCTACACCGCCGATAATAGATCCCTGGCTCCCGTCATTTACGTTTGCCGCAAATGTATCATCTGATTTCGCCAGTTCTGACAGGTAACGATTGGATGGACTTGTATGCTTGAGTGTCAGGGTGATCGTCGCTGTTCGGTCTGCATTGCGGGACCGCGCTACCTCTCCCTTTGCACCGATGTAAGTCGTGAAGTTTTCTGCATTTCTCGCGATTTTTACAAAACTACCCTCTGCAAAGCCGGTGATCACTGCTCCGGCGACGATGACATTGACCGATCTGGCGTCATACGTTTCAATAGCCATGTTCTATACCTCCTTTACACCACGATGGTTCCGCGGATGGTAACATCATGGACAGCACCAGCAATGGTAAACTCGAAGCCAATTCCATTCAATTTCCGCTTTGCCCTATCATTCGCAGGGATGTTCTTTCTGCGCGGAGCTGTAACTTTCCACATGCCTTCCCCGTTTTCATCCAAAGCAATGATGCCCTTGGCCGTTGATTGCTGAAATACTCCACGAACCTCTGAAACGATCTGGGCGATACCCGCATCTGTAAATGGCACTTTCTTCTGTGTGAATAGCAGGCGATGTACTGACTCACTCAGTCTCGCCTCAACGAAGTCCTGTGCTTGAATCACATCAATGTACTCGCCGCTGGACGTCAATCCTTCGGAAGATTGGAGAACACCCAGTTTCTGTACGTAGCTGTTCCCCCCATCTTCGTGGAGTTTTGACAGTTCCGTGGTGCCGATATCGGCCTCTGTTACCCCATTGATCGTTTTAAACTTCCATGTGATCGCCCCAGGCTCTTCGGGAGCGCATCGTCCAATCCAACCTGCAGCAGCGTGCAGAGCCATGTCGTTGTGGTACAAGACCACGGTTCTATCTGACTCCAGTTCAGCTGCCAAAGCCAAATCATCCGTATCAACGAAGTACAGGCGTTTTTGTGTATCTGTCCATTCAGAAACAGCTTTTGTTTCTGGTTTCCCCTCCAAGTCGGTATAGAGGTAGTAGAAATCACCATTCTTCTCGACAAGCCCTTTCAAAGATTGCACAACGTCATCTGGAAGGTCCGTCGAAGGATCGTATTTGATCCCATAAACAGCGATCTTTTCTGGCCTTGGGGATTGCCCAAAAATTCTACTGGCGATTTTATAGGCCTTTGTACCAACCGGATAATCGCTTGCAAGAGGGGCGATGTCCGTATATTCCTTGTACGGTTTCAATCCATCTGTCGATAAAATGAGAGGTAGACCGAATCCCTTCTGGGATACCGCCTTTGTCTGGCGGTCAATAATAATTGTCACGTCTTTGATATTGCTCACGTCCTCACTTCCTTTCAAACTCAATGACTTCAATGGTTGGTAATTTCAACGTGCTGGTATCGGTGACACGTAGGGTGCAGTCGAATCCTGCCCGGTACTCATACAGGATTTCAAGGAGCACCGTCCTATCCCCAACCTCTGTCAGGCTCTCCACGACAATATCCTGGTCAGCCAACTCATCGTAACCGACATGAAAAAGCCACTCTCTTGCCCGAAGGGCTGTTGAGCGGCATGAGTCAATGTCGTTACTGTATGCGCTTATGCTTACCGTCATCGTCGGCATGGTAACAAGTGTCTGCTCGATATCGTGTTCAAAGTCAGGGTCGGTACTGGGAACCGTTTCATCATCTGCGATCGGCAATCCGACTTCTGGAGAGTAGGGAGAGGTAAACTTGTATCCAATGTACGGATAATCCGGCTTTGGCGCCCCCTGTTCCAGCATCATCACGGTGACTCCTGTGTGCCTGCTCAAACCGTCCTGGATGATGTCTTCCACACTTCTGATATTTACCCCATTTCTTTGCCTCCCCCTTGCTCAATTCGCTTGGCAAAATAGACGTAGACATTGCTTTGGGCTGAGTAGTCTTTTGGCTCGGCTATTTTGTATCGCAGGTTGTCGTACACGATTCCAGTACCGTTATCGAGTGGAAACTGCGTATACACCTTTTTATCCTGACGGGTATATGTTCCGTTTTCGTCGTACCGTAGATCATCGTTAGAAAGAGGGACAACAACTGCCTGTCTTTCTTCTGGCTCTTCTTTACCCGGTATCCAACGACCGCCTTCAAGACGGCCTTCAGACGGAATCATAACGATGATTGACGTCTCCCACTCTTCCAAAAGGTCAGTCATATCAATAAACATCACATGTCCACCACCCGATATGTGATTGCTTGCCGTAGCCGGCCTGTGTCGATCAGAGGGTTGTTTGACTTTTTTCGGTCAGCAGTGATCTTGGAGTTGGGCGGGGATTTTATAGATCTGATTTGTCTCTGGACCTCTGACACCAAGAACATCCCAATTCGTTCGAACATTGTCTGTGGAGTAATTTTCAAGCTTAGCACCTGTTCCATCAACGATTCAGTCAGCTTCTCCAGCTTGCTTTTCGCGTTGTCGTATCCAGAACGAATAAAGCTTCGCTCGGGAATGGTGACGCTTTTGACAAGTACGAAGTATGGGACAAAATCCTTTTTTCCCTTCTTTTTTGCCAGCACGTTCGTACCCTTCGGCCGGAAAAGGTCATCATGATCCGATGGCCGCGTATCCTTTGCGATCGGTAAAGGAATGGCGAGGGACTCCGAATGCTTCGGCTGGATTGTCATTCCGAATTCGTTCACCCGGGCCACCATGAGGATGAACGGTTCATTTGACACAGGGGTGTTATCTTTGTCGTAGCTTGTGCCCTCGCCAAATACTCCGATTTCAACTGACTTCCTTGTCAATTCATCCAGCACCTTCAGCAAATCCGGGACTCGATTGTCATCGCGCACCACAGTAGCCATTACATTACCCTCAGAAAGCCGCCGCGGAGTTTTCGCAGCAGGCGCTTGTATTCCTGGCCATACTCCGTTGTATCAAGTCCCGCACCCGTTGTGCTGCTATAGCTAATAGACATGTCACTCACCGTTTTACTGGTCGCCCGACGAACATTAAGGGATGCCAGATGCGCAGCTAGGTACCGCTGGAGACGCTCGTGATACTTACCAGGTACATTCAGTTCGGAGACCTCAACTACAGCATCATCGATGTAGATTTGTATGGTCTCATCTGGCATGCTCTTTAAGTGAGCAGCAATAGCTTTCACCCTCTCCGGTGTCGTATTACTCATCCCCTG